>Ga0075163_10000097_pt1 | contig 97840 bp, 79 predicted proteins | sample JI1023141ADNA_FD_71478 | JGI IMG/M metagenome (GOLD analysis project Ga0075163, IMG submission 71478) | Wastewater effluent complex algal communities from Wisconsin, to seasonally profile nutrient transformation and Carbon sequestration -... | ecosystem: Engineered > WWTP > Effluent > Algae... | reverse complement strand
ACAATTGATAGTTTCACCCATAAAATTGTAAAGACCTTTGCTCACGACCTGCAACTACCCGTTAACTTCAACATTGAAACAGATACCAAGTCTTTTTATGAGAAAGTAATTGCCTCTTTGCTGGCGCAAGTTGGCGATGATGAATACATCAGTTCGATCCTGAAAGAATATGTATTAGGAAAGGCCGAAGACAATGCTAGCTGGGACCCCGAAAAACAAATGCAGGAGTTTTCGAAATTGTTGCAAAAAGAAAACTCTGGAAATTACATTGATAAGCTTAAGGATTTTAGTAGCGATGAATTGGAAACCTTTAGAAAACAATTTGCGGATTTTAAAAATCACTACAAAAACACACTGAAAGCCGATGCGTTGAAAGCCCAACAACTAATTGAAACCAATAACCTCACAGATGCTGATTTTGTTTATAAAGTCGCCGGGCCACAAATTTTTTTTAAAAAATGTTTAGAAAACAACGTTACCCTCGAATCGGTGCAGAAGGGTAGAATTGTTGACGCGGTAGCTACCAATAAATGGGCGGCTAATGATTCTGCAAATAAAGCCGTTGTTGAAAAAATAAGTATTGAGCTGAATAAACTGGCAGAAACACTCTTCGATTTTATCAGAAAAAATTACAGTTATTATGCCCTGTGCGAAACACTTGGAAAACAAATGTATTCGCTAATGCTGTTAAAAAAAATTGAAGAAATCAGTCTTGAAAAAAAAACGGATGAAAAACTGGTATTTATCAGCGAATTTAACCACCGGATTTTTGACATGATCAATAATGAACCCACGCCTTTTATATATGAACGATTAGGCGAAAGATATCACCATTACCTGATCGACGAATTTCAGGATACCAGTAGTCTCCAATGGCAAAACCTCCTGCCTCTCATCGACAACTCGCTCTCTAATGGCTGGTTTAATCTGGTGGTAGGCGACGGTAAACAAAGTATTTACCGATGGAGAAATGCCAATGTCCGGCAATTCGCGTCGCTACCATCGATAGAGAATCGTCTTGAACATTTAACCATAGAAGAACGCGCCCAGACACTTCATCGAAATTTTGAAGAAAAACTACTGGACGTCAATTACCGGAGTCTTCAAACGATTATTGAATTTAATAATTCACTATTTGATTTTTTAAGCGCTAAACTGCTTTCCCCTAACTATCAGTCCATTTACAACAAGCAGTCTCAAAAAACGAAAAATTCCGGCACCGGCTATATTACGATTGATACCACAAAGGTGGAACGCGAAAACGTAGATGCTCATACCTGCCAAAGAATCCGCGAACATATTGATCTCGCCATCCTCCAGGGGTTTAACTATAAAGATGTCTGCATTCTGGCCAGAAAAAATTTTCACGGCAATGTGATTGCCAGTTATCTCGTTGAAAATAAAATCCCGGTCGTTTCTTCCGACTCACTATTACTCAAAAACAATCTGGAAATCAACACCATAGTCTGTTATTTAAACTACCTCGTTAATCCTCAAGACACACTGAATGCTGCTGCGGTCATCAATTACCTTTTCCAGTCGCAACAAATTACAGGCAGCGTCTACCATCAGGCCCTAACGGAAATTTCATCGCGCAAATCTCTGTCAGAAGTTTTAAACACTTTAGGTATTTTAGTGAAAGACCAGGATCTCACATTAAACAATCTTCTGGACAATTGTATTGAAATTATAAATGCCCTACAGCTGAACAAATATGCCTACCACTACCTTCGTTTCTTTTTAGACGAAGTAAATGAATTCCTTGTTCTCAAAAATTCAAACCTTTCTTCGTTCTTTGACTGGTGGCTTATTCGACGGGAAAAAGCTTCGCTAATTATCCCTGACGATACCAATGCGGTGAAAGTAATGACGATACATGCCAGTAAGGGTCTCGAATTTCCGGTAGTGATAGTACCCTATTGCAATTGGGGAGTTTACAAAATAAATGAGAGTTGGGTGGATATCAAAAATGAACAAGTACAACTTCCTGTAGCAGTGATCCCATTATCGGAAAAAGCGAAAGACATTGGCTTTGACCATGAACTGGAGACTGAAAAAGATGAGCAGGCACTGGATAACATAAATTTACTCTATGTAGCGTTTACCCGGGCGGTTGAACGGCTTCATATCATAACCACACAGTCTGTGAATAACCGGCTTAAAACAGTTGCCGAATGGATGAAGGATTATGTCATGAACACCCAACCGGATGGCAGTGCTGATTTTATTGAGATTGGCAAACCCCTTCATAAACAACTAATACATTCAGATAAAGGCTTACCGAATTTCGACCTTTTACCGCTTCAGTTTAATACACTTAAAAACGCAGTACAGGTAAAAGCTTCATACTTACAAAATACGGATGGGAGCGAAAACGCACGACGACAGGGAATCAACATACATTGGATTCTCTCAAAGCTAAAAACAGCAAAAGACCTGGAAAGTGTTCTAGAACTAGCAGTAGTAGAAGGTATCATTTCCAATGGAGAATCGGAGATATTAAGGGAGAAATTAATGGCATTGATCAATCATCCCCGATTGAATAGTTATTATTTTGAAGACACAAATAGCCGTATTGAAGCGGAACTTATTACACAAAACGGAGAAATACTTCGTCCGGACAAGATCATCTTTAACGGTGAAGAGGTAACAATCATTGATTACAAAACGGGAAAGGAAAATACCCGAAAATACACGCAACAACTATTAAACTACGAATTGGCACTCAAGGATCTGGGCTATAAAAAAGTAAAAAAACTACTGGTTTATATTGATGAAATGCTGGTAGTTGATGTAAAATAGTTATCTTCGCTCCGCCGGTGTTTATTGCGCCGCAACTAACATTTATCAGAACAAAATACGTTAATTCATGAAAAAATTATTGCCTTTAATTTTAATTGGCGCGTTAAAACTTACCGCCCAAAACCCAGGGATCAAATTTGCCTATTTGGATTCAACTGTTAATCCGCGGGAGGATTTTTACGGATTTTGTAATGGTAAATGGCAAAAAACATTTGTATTACCTGCCAGCGATGCCCGTTACGGAAGTTTTAATGAGATCAACGACAATAACTTAAAAAATATAAAACAGATCTACGAAACTGCTTCAAAAAATAAAACGGCCGCCCCAAATACCAACGCTCAACGTCTCAGGGATTTTTACAATACAGCCATGGATTCAGCGATGGCCGACCTGTTGAACTACAAACCCATAGAACCTCAGTTAGCCCAAATCGATAGAGTAAAAACTATCGCAGATTTTATGGCTTTAAAATCGGAATTCGACTTTATTGGTATCAACTTGTTATTTGGCGCTGGCGTTTCGCCGGATTTAAAAAACAGCAAAAAAAACTCATTGGGCATTAGCCAGGCAGGATACGGGCTTGGTGACCGAGACTATTATTATTCTGAAAAATTCGAAAAAATTCGTGAAGAGTACAAAAAATACTTATCGGCCTTATTTAATGCATCAGGCACTTTAAGCAACGTGTCGGATAAAATGGCTAAAGAAGTATTTGATTTTGAGTTTGCGCTTACGAATAAGGCCTTTACCCGTCTTCAGATGCGCGACATCGAAAAAATGTACAACGTTTATACGCCCACCACATTAAGTGCACTTACACCATCCATCAAATGGCCTGATTACTTCGCGCAAAAGAAAATGAAACTACCGGATACCGTTATCGTATCGATGGTAGATTATATGAAGGAAGTAAGCGGCCTGATAGCGAACACACCAATCGAAACGCTTAAAAACTATGCGAAAGCCCAGTTATTAATGGAAGCGGCTCCATACCTATCATCAAAGTTCGTAGATGTACACTTTAATTTCAGAGGAAAAGTACTTAGCGGCTCTAAACAAATGAAACCAAGATGGCAAAGGGTACATAACACGATGAACGGAACTATTGGCGAAATTGTTTCTCAGGAATTTGTAAAAAAACACTTTACGCCGGAAGCAAAAGTGAAAGTAAATAAACTCATTGATAATTTGATTCTGGCTTACCGCGAGCGCATTGCTTCAAGAACCTGGATGACTGCAGAAACTAAAAAACAAGCTAACCGCAAATTAGACTTATTGATCCGAAAAGTAGGATACCCTGACAAGTGGAAGGATTACGGCAAACTAACTATTGGTTCGGACAATTACTGGGCCAATGTTACTAGAGCGAACAGTTTTTTAGTGCAGGATAACCTCGACGATTTAAAAAAACCGGTAGACCGCAATAAATGGCAGATGACACCAGTTACCGTAAACGCTTATTATGACCCTACCACCAATGAAATTACTTTTCCTGCGGCTATATTGCAACCTCCCTTCTTTGACGCTACAGCCGAAGATGCTGCCAATTACGGCACCATGGGTTCAATTATCGGCCATGAGCTGACCCACGGGTTCGATGATCAGGGATCACAATTTGACGCGGATGGGAACATGAAAATGTGGTGGACAGAAACTGATTTTAAAAATTTTAAAGACAGAACACAACTGATTATTAACCAATTTGATAATTATGTAGCCATCGACACCTTACGCGTAAATGGCAGTATGACTCAGGGTGAAAACATTGCCGATGTTGGAGGTCTAACAATGGCTTACTATGCTTACAAGAAATCGTTAGGCGGCAAAAAATCAACGGTGATAAGTGGTTACACCGGCGAGCAGCGCTTCTTTATTGCCTGGGCGCAGGGTTGGAAATCCATGACCCGCGATGAGGAATTAAAACGATTGCTAACTGTGGATTATCACTCACCTGCCTATTTCAGAGCTTTTGCCCCTCTCACCAACATGAAAGAGTTTTACGAGGCATTTGATGTAAAACCCGGCGATAAAATGTTTACAGATGAATCAAAACGCGTAGAAATTTGGTAACACATGTCGAAAAGAGTCCTATTGTTGATTTTATTCCCTTCGCTTTTCACCTGTCAGATTAACAGACTGGTTGAAAATTGGAAAAACAATAAGGACCTGAAAAACGCATCGATCGGCTTTTGCGTTCTTGAAGCGGCGAGTGCCTCTGTTGTGGCAGAATACAATGCCCATGAGTTTTTGATACCGGCAAGTACACTAAAAGTAGTTACTACCTCAGCCGCGTTGGGATTGTTGGGAAATACCTACCGCTATGAAACGAAAATCGTTCATAGCGGTTTTTTTAATAAGGAAACCGGTATTTTAGCGGGCGATCTCATTATTGTTGGAAGCGGTGATCCAAGTCTGCAATCGGAGTATTTTGTAAAAGACAGTTCATCCGTCACCGATACCTGGGCTAAAGTATTGAAAGAAAAAGGCATCAAAGAAATCAAAGGTAAACTCATTGCCGATGCTTCGTGCTTCGAAAGAACAATTCCCGATAACTGGATATGGTCAGACATTGGCAACTACTTTGCGGCGGTTCCCTGCGGACTATCCTTCATGGACAATAAATTTAAGATCATCTATTCGAGCAACGCCACTGGCAGCGAAGCGATTATGAATTCAACAGTTCCGAATTACCTGAACCATCCCATTGTTGTTCACTCGCATGTAATTGCCCAGGGATCTGAAGATAATGCCGTTGTGTATGGCGATCCTTTCTCGTACACAAAAGAGGTAATTGGAAAAATTCCTCCCAACAAAAAAAACTTTGAGATCGAGGCTGCTTTGCCTGACCCAGCATTGTTGTGCGCTGAAGCGCTATACACTTCCCTCATAAAATATGGAATAGTATGTCATCCAAATTCAATAGAAGCTCATTACAAAAAAACTGACACCTTAACTCCTTTACGAGCACTCTATACGCATTCCTCTCCCACGCTTGACAACCTAGTACTACATACCAACCTCAAAAGCAATAATCATTACTGTGAATCACTGCTGTTAACACTCGGCAATGGCAATATGGCTGCGGGAATTGAAGCTGTGAAAAAATACTGGCAATCAAGGGGGATGGACATCGGCGAGTTATTCATGACTGACGGAAGCGGGTTGTCTCGTTCCAACACCATTACCCCCTATTTTCAAGCGAATTTGCTGAGCAAAATTTACCGGGACAGTAGTCGTTTCAAATGGTTCAATGCGTCGTTGCCTGTGGCCGGGAAAAGTGGTGGCATGGCTAACATTGGCAAAGGGACGTTGGTTGAAAAAAACATGCGTGCAAAAACAGGCTATATTAGCAGAGCTAGAGGCTACTGCGGTTATGTAAAAAACAAATCAGGAAAAGAACTTACGTTCTCTGTATTATTCAATAACTATAATTGCACCGCAAAAGAAGCAAAACTTGAAATCGAAAAATTTTTAATCGAACTGGGGGAATTATAAAATTGCAACATACTATGAAATACCTTATAAAAAACGCTACACTCGTAAACGAGGACGAAATCTTTACCTCCGATGTCTTAATAGAAGCCGGAAGAATTTCAAAAATTGGCCGAAACCTTGAAACCTCAGGCAAATGTGTCGAAATAAACGCTGAAGGCTTGCACCTGTTGCCCGGAGCCATTGACGATCAGGTACATTTCCGAGAGCCGGGACTTACTCACAAAGGAGAAATCTACACCGAAGCAAAAGCTGCAGTGGCAGGAGGGGTTACTTCCTACATGGAAATGCCAAATACCAATCCGCTAACAGTTTCTATTGAAGAACTTGAAAAAAAATACGCACGGGCCTCGGAATGTTCGCTGGCCAACTATTCGTTTTTTATGGGGGCCACTAATAAAAATCTGACCGAGCTTCTTAAACCGGACTATTCAAAAGTGTGTGGCGTCAAAATTTTTATGGGATCTTCTACCGGCGATATGTTGGTAGATGATGAAAAAGCATTAAACAACATTTTTTCTAATGTAGACGCGCTCATTGCCACCCATTGTGAGTCAGATACGATGATCCGGGAAAATCAAAATAGGATTATTGCTGAATATGGAGAAGATCTTCCAACCTATTTTCATCCTATTATCCGTAATGAAGAAGCTTGCTACGCATCCTCTTCTCACGCGGTAGAACTAGCAAAAAAACACAACACACGTTTACACATACTGCATATTTCAACCGCAAAGGAACTAAGTTTATTCACCAATAAAATTCCATTAAAAGAAAAACGAATCACGGCGGAGGCCTGCATCCATCATTTATGGTTTTCTGATGAAGACTACAAAACAAAAGGTAATTTTATCAAATGGAATCCAGCGGTAAAAACTATGTACGATCGCGACAGAATTTTTGAAGCCGTATTAAACAACACCATCGACGTGATAGCCACGGACCATGCCCCGCATAGCATAGAAGAAAAAAATCAAACCTATTTAAAAGCACCAAGTGGTGGGCCACTGGTGCAGCACAGTACTCTAGCTATGCTGGACTTTTATCATCAAAAGAAAATTTCACTCGAAAAAATTGTTCAAAAAATGAGTCACAATGTGGCTGATCTATTCAGAATACAAGAAAGAGGCTATATCCGGGAAGGATACTTTGCCGATTTAGTACTTGTGAATTTAAACAAGGAAACTGCGGTAACTAAAGCTAATTTGTTGTATAAATGTGGATGGAGTCCATTTGAAGGGCACACTTTTAAAAGCCATGTTGAAAAAACATTCGTGAATGGGCATCTGGTTTACGACAATGGCAATTTTGACGAAAGCACTAAAGGCAACCGGTTGTTGTTTAATCACTCATAACGTTATTATGCATACATCTGAACTTAAAAGACTATTAACCGGAGCTATTAGCGCAGCAAAAGAAGCTGGTGAGTTTATAAGAAAAGAACGCCTTGAGTTTAACTACGAAAGTGTTCAAATAAAAGGTTTAAACGATTTGGTGAGTTATGTTGATAAAACCGCCGAAGAAATGATTGTTGCCAGGCTAAAATCAGTATTCCCCGACGCCGGATTCATTGTGGAAGAAGGTACCGCTTCCGAAAAAAAGGAACATAACTGGGTTGTAGATCCATTGGATGGGACCACTAACTTTATTCACGGGATTCCATGCTACGCAATAAGCATTGCACTTGAACGCCACAATCAAATTTTAGTTGGGGTAGTTTATGAAATAACCCGTGACGAATGTTTCACCGCGGTTAAAGGTGGTGGCGCTTTTCTAAACAATACGCCCATACACGTATCTGACAGAAAGAAACTTTCTGAATGCCTTGTTGCCACTGGTTTTCCAATCTACAATTTTGAAAGGGTTGACAATTATTTATCCGCATTAAAACACTTTATGCAACACACGCATGGCTTAAGACGTATTGGCGCCGCATCGGTTGACCTCTGCTATGTGGCCTGTGGACGAATGGATGCCTTTTTTGAATACAACTTGAAACCCTGGGATGTAGCGGCTGGTGGCCTGATGGTAGAAGAAGCGGGCGGTACTGTTCACGATTTTTCAGGAGGAGACAACTGGATTTTCGGGAAAGAAACCTCCTGCACAAATGCGGTTGTATACGATGAATTCAGCGCAGTGATTCGTCGCTCTTTTAACCAGTAATTAGTATCAGGCGTTTGTCTGGCATTGTCTTTATTCGCTCTTCTCCAAAACCTCTTTACCTCTTCTGAAAATGAGGATTCCCGGATTCCTAAAAATATACGCCACCATACTCACCAACACTATCCAGGTTTGTCTGTTAGTGAGGTAACGCGACCGGCAGGCTATTAAAAAAGAAAACAAAAAACTGGAAATAATATTAATAACGCCAATGAGAACCACTCCTAAAAAAACCAGAATGACGAAAATCTGGCTATGTGAATAGCCCTGAGCCACAGCAATACCGAAATTCCCTGCGGAAATAGTAATATGCCGAATATCAAAAGGAATTCCGATGAATTTACCCAAATTGCCGGCAAGTCCCAGAAAAAGACCTAAGGAAAGGTTGCCAATCACCGCTCCTGAGTTAATGGCAATTAAGTCCACTATTTTTTTGAGCCATTTTGGTGGGATTACTTTTTTCAAAACGGGATGCTGTAAAACACGTTTAGGTATGGCGGAAAAAATAACTTTATTATCGTAGTAACCGGTAATAAGGCCTGCAAGGGTAAGGAACACACCTGTAAATACCGCAAAAAAAACAGATCCACTCAAAAGTGGGTGGTTGGCCTTCAATTGCATCAACATTTCCGTTTCATTAAAAACATGGTACGATCCGAATTTAAGCAGCAACCAAGCGCTTAAAAAACATAAAGGCAACACCACTACCAGATTCCCGATCAGTGAAATAAATTGGCTCCGCATGATTTGCGCTAAAATAACAGACAACTCTTTGCGCGAGGCTCTTGAAATACCTTTCTGTTCAATACTTTCAGCAATATAAGAAGCCGTCATGGCAGGTTGTTTTGTGGCCAGCGTAAGATGTGTAAAATGCATGAATACAAAACCAAAACCATAATTCAGACCAAATAGAATACCTTCCGGCAAAAGCGGTAAATGAAGTTGGTGGATAAACTGCTTGATATACACCAGAAATACGACCACAAGACCACCGCCCATGGCGGATACTAATAGTTTATTATTTTCTTTTTTTGTAAAGCCAATATAATTACCTCCTTTTGCAGACGTTTGATTGGCAATGCGATTAGCCAGTAAACTGGTATTCTCACTAATAAAATAACGGATACCAGTGCTATATATTTCCGAACGGGTAAGTACCAGCACGAGTTCTTTTATGAAGCGGTTCTTTTCAATTCGTTCTTTGGCAACATGAATTTGCAACAACAGACGAATCCGCGTAATATGTTGCTCAGCCCTACGGACTAAGAATGTAAGCTGCAAACTAATGCCAAGCGTGGCACGGTTTTCTTTTATATGATCAAACAGCGACTCGCAAATCTGGACGCTTTCGAAAATCGAGTTAATATCAGTGGCCTGATTCGCCTTGACATATTCATTAATAAGGACATTTAATTTGAAAAACGGCGAATCCGAATCGTCCGTATCCGGCATTTTTTTCACAATGTATGGGTCAATACCAATGGTTACAAGGCGATGCGCGAGAATAATAAGCGCATTCTCCAATTGCCCTTTTAGGGCAACTGCCGTGAGTTTATCCTCTTCAATGATGTTAAAAATTCTGTTCCAATTTTCATCAGACAATTTTTCAAATGCCGTATAATTTTCCTTTTTATAGAACGCTCTCGAAATAAAATTTGAGAAAAAATTATCTTCATTTAAAGGAGGCAGTATACGATGTTTGATCCGCTGACGCAGTTCAGGAAAAAAACCAAGATTAGAATTAATCCCCGCGTCAGTAAGGCTATTTGTGTAAAAAACAGAGCCAATTTGGCGGGCTATTTCCTGTCTTGCAACTGGGTTGGTAAACAAACCATCCAAATAAACCGTTACCTTTTGGTTAAACCCTTCTTTGGCTAACCCTTTAATGGAAAAAAGAAACTTAAAAAAATTCGTTAACTCCGTGTCTCTTATATTTTCCAGGGGCATATTTTTAAAAAAGGAACTAGGTGATTAAATATTTTTAGGGCGATTAGATCTTCTCAAAGCGCACAACAGCCCATTCATTTTCGTGCGCGTCTGATACAAAACATAAGCCATTAGCTGCAGCCACCTCCTTAAGCTCAGGGATGTCCGTTGTGAAAAAACCACTTAAAAACAACTTACCGCCTGACACCAGCTTTAGAGAATAACGGGGTATATCGGCTCTTAGGATGTTTTTATTAATATTCGCCAACACGACATCGAAAGGCTTTTCACTGTCCAGCAAATGAACATCGCCCTTTTTTATTACTATGCCCTCACAGTTGTTCATTGCACAATTTTCAAGACTATTCTCCACGCTCCACTCATCAATGTCTATTCCCAAAACTTCAGAGGCATGAAGTTGTTTGGCCAATATCGCCAAAATACCCGTACCGCAACCCATATCCAGTACCCTTTTGTTTTTAAAATCGGCAGCGAACATTTCCCTGCACATCATACGGGTAGTTTGATGATGGCCGGTACCGAAACTCATCTTAGGTGTGATGAGGATCTCATATTTAAACGCCGGATTTACATCGTGAAAGGGCGCCCTTATCATGAGTTTATCATCTACAAAAACGGGTTCAAAGTTTTTTTCCCACTCAGCGTTCCAGTTTATTTCTGCAATTTTATCAACGCCATAGGTGTAGTTAAAATCTTCGAATTCCAAGTGCTTGAGGTCAACGTGACTAGCCAGTTCTTCTTTAATGTAGGCAACAAAACCGGTTTCGTTATAATCAAAACTATCGAAACCAAAATCCGAGATAAGTGCAATCAAAATCTCAGAACCTGGCTGCGGTGGGTTCACCTTGAAATGATAGGCAAGATAATTCATCCAAAAGAATTTATTATTTTACAGAAATCCTCTGCGTTTAAACTTGCGCCACCAATTAATCCTCCATCTACATCCGCGCAGGCAAATAATTCCGGCGCATTTCGCGCATTACAACTTCCACCGTAAAGGATTGAAATTTGCGCTGCCACCTGCGTAGAAAAAATTTCAGAAATTGTTTTCCTAATAAAGGCATGCATTTCCTGAGCTTGTTGGGGTGTAGCGGTCTCTCCGGTACCAATGGCCCATACCGGCTCGTAGGCCAATACTAAGTCGCCGATATTTTTTTTAGGAAAACTTCCTAATGCGTCCTGCAACTGGTTTCTGACAGTCTCAAAATGGGATCCTCTTTTGCGTTCCGCGAGCGATTCGCCAAAACAGAACACCACCTTCATTTGTTTATTTAAAGCCTGTTGTATTTTACGAACTAGCTGCTCATTAGTTTCATTAAAATACTGTCGGCGTTCGCTATGCCCAACCAACACGTAAGTACAGCCAACCGACTTAAGCATGTCACAGGAAACTTCTCCGGTAAATGCGCCTTTGTCATGTTCACTGCAATTTTGAGCCCCCGTATAAAAATCCACTTCATTTACTACCACCTCTCCTATATTTTTCAGAAAAGGATGCGGCGGAAAAATTATTTTTTCCGTTCCTGATTGCCCTTTTGTTTTGTCAACGATGGCTCTTACTAAATCCATGGATTCAGTAAACGTGTTATTCATCTTCCAGTTGCCGGCTACTATTTTTTTTCTATTCATTGTCAACTCACTCTTACCCTCGGATCTAAAACCCCGTAAAGGATGTCCACAAATATATTTATTATCACAAATATAAGGGCAAAAATGAGTGTTGCCCCCATAACTACGGGCAGGTCATTATTACCAAGGGCCTCCACCACCTCATACCCGATCCCTTTCCAACTGAAAATTTTTTCAACAAATACAGCCCCTGCCATTAATCCTGCGAACCAACCCGAAATGGCAGTTACAACTGGATTTAAAGCATTTTTTAAAACATGGCCAAACATAATTTTTCTGTAGGAGAGTCCTTTGGCTTTTGCGGTACGAATGTAATCCTGCGATAAAACCTCCAGCAACGAGCTCCGTGTTAATTGAATGATGATACTCAATGGTCGCATACCAAGAGTAATGGCCGGGAGTATCAGGTTTCGGAGTTTTAATTGCTCACCTTCCCAGGGGTCAATTTCGTAAAGGCTCCCGGAGGCCTCTAAACCCGTATATGGGCCCAGCAAGTACCCGAACAACCAGGCAATAATGAGTCCTACCAGGAAAGAAGGAGCACTCATTCCAAAAACAGTCGCGCATATAAAAATTCCTCTGTCCAGCAGTGAGTCTTTATGGGTAGCGGTAACGATACCCAGCAGAATGCCAATAACCGAAGCCATGATGATAGCGCTAAACGCCAATACAGTCGTTTCAGGGAGGGTATGTTTAATGATCTCCGATACGTCCCGCTTACTGATATAACTACGCCGGAGGTAAGGTATTTTGATCACCATCACCCGGTGGGTGTTTAGCTCCATAAATGGCACCCAATCATATTTTTGATGGTCGAGGTACCAGAGACTTTGGTCATTGGTAGTATGCATAGAGAGCGGAGAAAGATCATTCAGGTAATGAAGGTATTGCTCCAGCAAAGGCCTATCAGTGCCAAGGTCTCGGTGCACTGCGGCAATCGCATCTTTACTGGCTCTTTGCCCCAACATGATGTTTGCAGGATCTCCCGGAAGGATATTGAAAAGAAAAAAAATGGTAGTAACAACCCCAAAAAGGACAATTACGCCATACAAGAATTTTTTTAGAATATATTGGACCACCTCGAAAAGCCTATGCGCTAATATAAATATTTATATCTAGGATATGAAAGTGATTTATCACTAAACGGGACAATAATTATTGAAATAAAATGTTTTATAACAACAAGCGCAATAATTACCCCTGCTTTTTGGAAGATGCACCGGGTTTACGTACGGATTAAATTTTATCTTTGTAAAAGCTGAAAAATCAACGAAATATTTTACTGTTACTAATTTGTTTTTTATCCAGCGCGGGATTAAAATCACAAAAAATAGGTTTAGTACTAAGCGGTGGCGGGGCCAGTGGTTTGTGCCATGTTGGTGTTCTTAAAGCACTGGAAGAAAATAATATTCCTATTGATTACATATGCGGCACTTCCATTGGCGGCCTTATTGGTGCTTACTACTCTATCGGTTACACCCCTGCCGAAATTGAAGAAATTGTAAAAACCAATTTCTTTCAAAGTATTACGCGCGGCGATTTGCCGGTGAAATACGAGTACATGATCAAAAAACGAAATGATTTTGCTGCCTGGTTTACCCTGAAGTATAATTTCAAAGACAATTACATCAAAAACCTTCCTACTAATGTCATCAATTCCATACCTATTGATTATTATTTGATGGAAACGTTTACTGGCGTGGCCAACAAATTTGACAACAATTTCGATAGTCTTTTTGTGCCGTTTCGCTGTGTCGCTTCCGATGTTGAAAATAAACGGCCCGTGATATTTAAGAATGGCGATTTGCCAAGCGCCATAAGGGCCAGCATGAGCTATCCCTTTTACCTTCGGCCAATATCAGTAGACGGAAAGCTTTTGTTTGACGGCGGTTTGTACAACAATTTCCCCACCGACGTAATGCTAAAAGAGTTTAACCCTGACTTCATTATTGGATCCAATGTGGCTGAAAAAAACCCAAAACCAGACGAAGATAATCTGTATTTACAGATTAGAACCTTATTGACCAGTCAGACGAACTTTAATCCGGTTTGCGAAAATGGGATTCTGATCGAACCATGGAGCGAGGTAAGTGTTTTTAATTTTGATAATGCACAGCGTTTGATAGATAGCGGTTACGTTGAAACTCTTCGGAAAATCCCAAGCATAAAAAAACAAATAAATGCTCAAAGTAACGTTGAAAATCTGGCATTACGACGCGATCATTTTAAGAATTATCAGAAACTCGACAATATCAAATTCAATCACCTGGAAATAGTGGGTTACAATGCCAAACAATCTGAGTTCATTACAAAAAGTTTATTCAAAAACCAAAAACCGTTCACGCTTTCGCAGTTAAAAAAACGTTACTTCCGATTGGCCAGTGACGACAAAATCAAAAATATTTTCCCCGTTTCTGTGCTCGATTCCAGCAGTAACAATTACACGTTAAAACTGATTGGTAAACCAGAAAAACCGTTTTACATTGATGGCGGCGCCATTCTCTCCAACAGACCCATCAGCGAAGGTTTTATTGGTTTTCAATACAACCATCTGGGGAAAGTTGGATTCAGTGCCTACGCCAATGGTTATTTTGGTAAATTGAGTACAGGCACACACGTACAATTAAGGTTCGATGTTCCCGGAAAGTTGCCTTACTTTATTGAACCAGCATTTACTTTTTCGCGATGGGACTATTATAGCAGCAGCGCGCTTTTTTACAACTTCCTACAACCAGCCTACCTTATTCAGGAAGACAAATTTGCGGAACTTAAAATTGGGGTACCGGTTGGCAACATCTCACAATTTAACGTGGCAGGGGGCTTCACCGAATGGAAAAACCAATACTACCAAACGGGCAGTTTTACTAAAGCGGATACAGCAGACATCACTTTTTTCGATTACTGGTACCTTCAGGCTAATTGCAAAATAAACACCCTTAACCGAAAAATGTACCCGACAGATGGAACATTACTAAACATGAGAGCACGGCTTTTAGACGGTAACGAGAGCTACATCCCGGGTAATACAAGTAACGACCTGGTGCGATTTAAAAACAAACAACAACCCAACTGGTTACAACTTAAACTAACATTTGACAGTTATATCAGAACCTTTAAAGGCTTTAAGATTGGGGTATTTGCAGAAGGTGTTTACTCCACCCAGGGCTTTTTTAGCAATTACCAGTCCACGATCTTATCGGCACCGGCTTTCAATCCGACACCCGAAAGCCAGACCTTTTTTATTGAAGCTTACAGGGCGCATAATTACATGGCCGGAGGGATAAAGGCTATTACAACGCCATTAAGGAGTTTCGATGTGCGTTTGGAGGCCTATCTTTTTCAGCCGGTATATTCTATTGTAAGCACTTCTAAAGGCAAAGCTGAATACAGTACTGCCTTCCTAAACCAACGTTTCTCAGGACTAGCCGCTTTTGTTTACAATAGTCCAATCGGTCCAATCAGTGCCGGCTTAAATTATTACGACCAATATGAAAATCCCTTTTCATTTTTCTTTCATATTGGCTACATTATTTTTAATAGAAAATCGATCGATTAAAGGGCTCCGATAGCTAAGCGGGGGAACAACCTGCTCATAAAAAAAGCCGCTCAACGCGGCCTGTTTTAAAATTCATCTTCATTAAAGAAAAAGTCGTCCTTGGTAGGGTAATCGGGCCAAATCTCCTCAATACTTTCATAGCTCTCGCCCTCATCTTCCATTTCCTGTAAATTTTCGATCACTTCCATCGGTGCACCGCTGCGCATCGCATAATCAATCAATTCATCTTTCGTCGCAGGCCAAGGAGCATCTTCTAACCAACTCGCTAATTCTAATGTCCAATACATATACTAATTTTTAATTTAAGCCTTTTAATTTCATGCAAATGAAAAAAAATTTTCGGTAAGAAAAAAGAAATATTTCCTAAATAATCCTCAATTTATACATAAGTCACAACTAACTGTAAATCAATCATTTAAACAGAAAGCACACTATTACCCGGCCATTCTCCCGATGTATCCGAGGTCAATTTGATTAAAAAGCACCTTTTATAAGGATCAGGATTTTAATAACGGCCCTGACTTTTGAAAAATTCAGACAATAAAGCCTGTATGACCGAAAAAGGGTGAATGGGTATTCCTGACGAGTTGTTCTTTATTTCTTCCAATCTCTTTTTAACCATTGGACTGGAATAAAACGTTTGTTTGAGCTGCTCATCTAAATTTGTAATCAACATCTCATATTGCTGACTGTTTCTTTTATGAATAAAGTAGCCGGTGTTTATTACAAACTGCTTGTACTCGGTCAACATCGTGTACACTTCTTTAATGCCGGTATTATCAACACTTGAACAGACCTGCGCGCGGGCATTCCATCCACTTTCAGGGGCCTGCAAGAGATGCATGGCATGTGCATATTCTGCCCTCGCCGCTTTTGCTCTTTCCACGTTTACGCCGTCTGCTTTGGTAATTATCAACGCATCCGCCATTTCCATAATACCACGTTTAATTCCCTGTAATTCATCGCCAGCTCCTGCTAGCATGAGTAACAGAAAAAAATCCGTTATCTTACTAACCGTTATCTCACTTTGTCCAACACCAACCGTTTCAACAATTATAAAATTGTAACCCGCTGCTTCACATAATAGAATTGTTTCATGAGTAGCCCGCGTGACGCCACCTAACGTCCCGCCAGAAGGTGAAGGCCTTATATAAACATTGTTGAGGGTAGATAACCCTTCCATCCGTGTTTTATCACCCAAAATACTTCCTTTGCTTTTGGAACTGGAAGGATCAATGGCTAGTACAGCCAGTTTGTGGCCTTGAGAAATAACCTCCTTACCGAAAGTCTCAATAAAGGTACTTTTTCCAACTCCCGGAACACCAGTAATACCTAACCTGAACGAACTACCCGTATGACCAATAACACCGTCAATAATTTTTTGCGATAATTTTTGATGCAACGGATTCTGTGACTCTACAAGGGTAATGGCGCGACTGAGTATTGACATGTCGCCTGCCAAAATCCCGTCGACGTAAAAACCGGCATCTTTATTTTTGAATATTCCCGCCAAATTATTCGAACCTTAAATGTTTTACCGAAATACCCTTATTCTGTAATTCTTTTAACGCATCAATCCCAATCTGCAGATGGTTATTGACAAAATTCTGCGTTACTTTTAAATCACTCTGCTCGGTTTTTACGCCCTCTACAATCATGGGCTGATCCGTTACAAGGAGCAGAGCGCCAGTAGGTATTTCGTTTACAAAACCAACCGTAAAAATAGTCGCTGTTTCCATATCTATAGCCATGGTTCGGATAGACCTCAGGTACTCTTTAAAATTTTCATCGTGTTCCCAAACACGTCGGTTGGTTGTATAAACTGTACCGGTCCAATAGTCCATTTTACTCAGACGGATAGTATACGAAATCGCTTTTTGAAGACTGAATGCTGGCAGGGCGGGTATTTCGGGAGGCAGGTAATCTTTACTTGTGCCTTCTCCCCTTATTGCGGCAATTGGTAAAATCAGGTCGCCAATTTGATTCTTCTTTTTCAATCCCCCACATTTCCCAAGAAATAAAACCGCTTTTGGAGAAATGGCCGTTAATAAATCCATCACGGTGGCTGCGCTGGCACTTCCCATTCCAAAATTAATAATAGTTATATTGTCAGCGGTAGCGCTCGTCATGGGCTTATCCAGCCCCCTCACCGGCACATTGTATTGTTTTGCGAACATTTGCACGTAGTTCGAAAAGTTTACCAAAAGAATATACCTGCCAAATTCTTCAATTTGAACTCCCGTATATCGAGGTAACCAGTTATTCACAATCTCCGCTTTGGTTTTCATGAGGTATAATTTTTTAGATAAAAAAATAACTTTAAATCAATTAATGTAAATATATTTAAAAAAATATTCCTTCCTCTGGGCTTTACATTAAAATATCCACCATTTAACGTGCGTTTAAAAAAACTGGCGGAACAAACCTATATTTTTGACTTCATCAGAAAGAAGTGGCTCATTCTAACACCTGAAGAATGGGTCCGTCAGCACCTGCTTAATTATCTAGTCACAGAAAAAAAAATTCCAGCATCGTCCATTTCCATTGAAAAAGAACTAATACTGAACGACCTTAAAAAAAGATATGACGTGGTTGTTTATACCCGCCAATTAAAACCCTACCTGATTGTAGAATGCAAAGCTCCGTACATAGCATTGAACAAAGAAGTGGTAGAACAAGCCTTGCGCTATAATCTCACGGTAAAAGCTGACTTACTTATGATAAGCAATGGTGTAAGCGACCTGGTGTTTAATATTCGGAATGAAGCGCTTGAATTACCTGCCGGAATACCTGATTAGTTTTTAATGATTTTGAAAACCGCTTTGCGCTCATTTCTCAGGACGTGCAAAAAATAAATCCCGTCCGTTAATCCCGAAATATTTATTTCATTTTCCCCAGTTTGCGTTAACAACTCTTTTCCGTCCACGCCATAAATTTTATAGTTACAGTCCACGTTAATGCCATTCACGAAAATACGATCAGCAGAAGGATTCGGAAAAACAATGAGTTCATTTCTAAGTTCAGTTTTTTCAATGCCGGCATCTGCAATAAATTGAGTTAGCTTGTACTGCCTAAAAAACCGCCAGATCTCTACGGTAGCGTTAAAATCAAGATTGGTATTTGGGAATAATGGAATGGATCCCGGCCAGGCATGGCCTCCACCAATAACTTTATACAGTTCAACACTGCTACCCATAAGCCCACCTGTATAACGGTAATTCAATACGTAAGAATTATCGCTTAAATTAACATCGGTAACAGAAGAGGTTATGGCGGGGTTACAATTGTTATTGACAACCCACTTCTTCACCACAGAATCAATGGGAGAGAAATCATTACTTCCATTGTAAGGCACAACACCATCCGCCGTACCATGAATTTCCATAACTGGTATGGGTCTTCCCGGGTCACAAGCCGTATACCAACCATTAAACATGGACCCGGTTACTGAAGCAATAGCAGCGATCCTACTGGGAAGATTACAGGCCAGATAGTAACTCATGATTCCACCGTTACTCATCCCACAACTATATATCCGTGAAAAATCGATGTTGTATTTTGCCATTAAAAAACTGATCAGGTCGTTGGTAAACAAAACGTCATCTGGCGAGGAAAGGAGGCCTGTGTTCCAAAATTGACTCCCAAGAATTGTTGAGCCCTCCGGATGGGCAATTATAAAATTGGCGGTATCAGCAATTGCCATAAAGTTGCTGTAAATTTGCTGCTGCGCCGCATTCGATGTATAACCGTGAAAATTTAGTACTAACGGCACGGGCCCAGTCCCGTCATACATATTAGGTATGTACACTCTAAATTTTCGGTAATTGCCGCCAGTAAAAACACTGTCAATAGAATTCACACCCGATTGTGCGGAACAAAAAAAGCCTGCTTCAAAAAACAGGCTTATTAATATTAGTTTGTAAAACTTCAAAGTACTTTAAAGGTACTAAAAATTAGTTATTCAACATCACTGGCATTACCAACATCAGTATATCTTCTGCCGGATTTGCCTTGTTATTCGGTAAAATAATCCCTGCGCGGTTTGGCGCACTCATTTCGATAATAATTTCATCACAATCCAGATTGCTTACCATCTCTACGAGAAAACGGGAGTTAAATCCAATCTCCATATCTTCCCCCACATAAGTACAAGTTAACAACTCATGCCCTTCGTTAGCAAAATCCAAATCTTCCGCGCTGACGCGTAGTTGGCTGCCATTCACCTTCACCCGAATTTGATGTGTTGCTTTATTAGAAAAAACGCTAACGCGTTTTAAAGCGCCTAAAAATGCACTTCGGTCGACAGTTAATTTATTCGGATTTTGTTTTGGGATAACCGCCTCGTAATTCGGGTATTTTCCGTCAATCAACCTACAAATCAAATTAACATTTCCAAAACTAAATAAAGCATTGGTTTTATTAAACTCAACTTTCACAGCATCATCTACGCCAGCTAACAATGTTTTAAGAACATTCAACGGCTTTTTAGGCATAATGAATGAAGCGGCGGCCCCTGATTTAGCATCGTTGCGGGTATATCGTACTAATTTGTGCGCATCGGTAGCCACAAAAATCGAATTAGTTTCGTTAAACTGACAAAAAACACCACTCATAACGGGCCTCAGATCATCATTACCCGTTGCAAATATTGTTTTATTAATCGCGTTCCCCAACACATCGCTTTTTATTACAATGGAGGTTTGAGAATCCAGTTTAGGCATCTTAGGGTATTCCTCCCCATTTTGCCCCGAAATATTATAATCACCTGTTTCCGTTTTCAACTTCATGGAATGTTTAGTTTTATCCACGATAAAGGAAATCGGTTGTTCGGGCAGATTAGCAAGCGAGTCGAGTAATGTTTTTGCCGGTACGGCAATACTCCCGGAATCATTTGAATCTACTTTCAGAGAAGTAGTGATGGTTGTTTCCATATCACTGGCAGAAAGTGTTAACTCATTTTTATTAATCTCAAACAAAAAACAATCCAAAATCGGAATGGTATTACTGGAATTTAAGACTCCACCGATGGATTTTAGATGTTTTAATAGGGTCGATGCTGATATAACAAAATTCATAGGATAAGGTAATTTAAATAAGCGAAATTACAGTAAGCAAAAGGAAATTAATAAAAACGAAGCTTTAGTTTTAAACTACTTTTTAACAGATTGTGGCTGCAAAAAATAATTAGGCGTGATTAGTATTTTGCCAAACACAAAATACTGGCACAGTGCCCATTGTTTATCTCCGTCAAAACGCAAAAACATCCTGTCCGGATCATAGCTGTAATTGATCCCATGTTCAGGATCCTGCTGGCCTTTGAATTGTTTTCTAAAAAATTTGAAGTCCTTTTTAACCGCATCAGTACCAGTTATCGTGAGAATGCAAAACGGTTTCACGTTGGCAAGTGAATCCTGAAGTTTTTGGTTTCGTCCGGTAATCAGGTTTTCATAGGAAATGTTTTGAAAGTAAGCCAGATATTGTTTCATCTTCATTTCATCAAACTGGAGCTCACGACCCTTACCATCCTTTAATTTAAATTGTGAGGAACTGGCGAGGTTAATACTGAAAGAAGAATCCGCTGGAAAATCAGACTGAGTGACTTTGATTTGTTTTATTTGCGGGGGAATATAATTTAAGACCAATCTGTCGCGCCACTCATTTTCGTCGGCGATGTACCGTGGCAATAAATAACCCTGGAAACCTGGAATAAAACAAATATAGGGATCTTTATAATTTTCACCGCTCTCAATATCAGTTAGTAACATATAACTGCCTTCACCATCTTGGGTTTCCTGCCCTACGTAATACTGTTTAATTAAGTCGTCCCCGTTGTATATTTCAACTTTCAGGGCTTTCGACGACATAAATTTTATTACACTTTTCCGGGTCAGTTTGTCAACCGGCATTTTAACTTCCACGTTCCTTATCACCTCCAAAAGGTTCAGGATAGCATCCGGACGGCAGTTAAACTTGTCGTTTACCAGCCAAGCGCCTTTTTTACGTTCTACGGTAGCTTTATGACCCTCTTTATCGGCAATAAAAATTTTAGTAATTGCCGCCGTATCCTTTACACCGAAGTTGCGATCGTCTCCATCTACGGTGCTCAATTTGGATTTAGACTTATACACATATAAAGAAACACCGATTAATACCAATAAGATAGCGATGATAAGAAAGGACGAGTTTTTTTTCATTGTTTGAGAAACAGGAAACTATTATCTGTATTCTTTCCTTGAAGCAAAAAGGGAACTGGCAAGATTATTATAACGCAAAGCGATTTCAAAACCACCCATATAACGCGAAGCAGTGCGGTAACCCGATATATTCACATCATAAGCGACACCCACCGCGAAATCACCAATTTCATACAACAGCTTAGGAATTAAAGCATCTGACACGCGGTTACCACGATAAAACATACCGAAACCGATCGCATTTTGAACACGTTCACCCGTTGTTTTTGAACCGGCCCGGGTTCTATATTTGATATAAGTTCCTGTTACATATTCCAGTGCCTTTGCTTGAGTTTGCAGTATAAATGTGGGAGTAATCGAAAATTTAGTATCCTCCAGATCAAAATGTGAAGTAAATGAATATGCCAAACGAACCGGCATCCGATAACTGGATCCCGCGCCAAAATTTTGTTCAGGGCGGTTCAGGTGATAAGCTCCAAAAGCGAGGCGGAAAGAGGAAACATCATCGTAATCCTGATCAGAAATTACTTTGCCAAATTCGTAAGCGATACCCGCGGCAATATCGGTGGTGGTGAACGACCTAAAAACCGTTGACTCGCCTGTTACCAGACTCGGGTCAATCGAGTTACCGTTAAACTGAGAAGCGTACGTTAAATTACTGTAGTTCGCATTCGTCGCGGCCGTGCCACCTGACAATCCAACACTTAAAGCACTTCGCCTGGAGATTTTAACCAATCCACTTACATGAAGCAATGCTGTCGTTTTCCTGATTTGAGCGGCACCCGCAGCATCTGTAAAAAAAGTGAGGCCCATGCCCATAAAAGCCTTACGACGTTTTGATTTAAATAAACCTCCGTCCAACGAAAGCGCGTAGGTTTGAAAAGCATTATTCATAGAAGCCCATTGATTGCGGTAGTTAACGGAGGCTCTGAAATAGCCATCAAAAAAACCAGTGTTTGCAGGACTAAGAAATAGAGGAGCTTCCAACACCTGCGAAAAATGTATATCCTGGGACTTTAAATCACTTACGAAAGCTAATATCAATAAGCTAAGGATGTAATTTATTTTTTTCATATATAAAATTTGCTTTACGCAAAGCTTCCATCTAGCAACAGGAATTATGCGCTTAAATTTTTCAGGGGTTTTTAGTGGGGACAATATAGGGATTTCATAACTATTAAAAAACTATCTGAAAAATTTATCTGAGCAGAGTCAAATTACCTTTTAAAATTTTAGATTCGTTATAAATATTCTTGTAGGTGATTACATAGGCATACACCCCAGTAAGCGCGTCCTGTCCCCTGCTGGTACCATCCCATCCTTTTGTAGGATCGGTACTCCTATAAACTTCCTGACCCCAACGGTTCCAGATACTCATGTCGAAATCCCTGGCATAAAGGGCGCTGCCCAACGGCCTGAAAACATCATTATTATTATCTCCATTGGGGGTAAAGGCAGTTGGCATGGTAATATCGTTTAGTTTGTCCGTAAACACCGCCACCACATCCTCCGGGTTTACAAGGCCGATCTTGACCGAATCAAGGCTGATTGGCGCATTGTACAACGGGGTGTGATTTTTGAACTCCCAATGATGAAATACGTAGTTGGTACTTGTTGGAACTGCCTTAAAGGCCAATGTAGCATTGTAATATTGTCCGCTCCACACAAAATTTTGAAGCGAGAGCGAATTCAGCCTTACGGTTCCCGCACCTACCGGCTGCACATCCACAGTGATGGGGTAAGGACCTGTCATACCATAACAACTTCCCGTAAATTTACTAACAAAGGCATCCGCCATCGTTTCACAACGCTTTACAATTCCGCGGCGGTAAATGCTTGTAAGCGTATCCCATCCATCCTGAGCAGTAATAAAATTACCCGGAACAGGCGCAGTGGCAGGATCTTCATGGTATTTCATTTCTTTCAGGAACAGGTTTTTTACATAATCATAGTGTTTTAAAATATTCTCACATTTTAAAGGCCCGTTCATCAGATCCTGATAACGGAGTTTGTACTCTGTCTGAAACAAAGCCCGGCCATTTGTAGTATTGGTCGTGACAGGGTTCATCAGGTTATACAGAATGTTTCGATGCCCATTACCCGCAAACGTTGACGGCACTATCGTAGAGGTATGCACAAAACATGGCGACACATTCGTATTGGTGAACGGAGGCCCATTAATGGACGGCGTTGTAAAGTTAAAAATGGAAGGCATGTTCCACAGGTAATAGTGCCACTTATCACCAGGCAAGCCAGTTTGTCCACCTTTAGCGAATGCAATGTTATAGTTCCAGAGATTGCTGTTCATGGCATAACTGTTCAAGATCATGTAGTCTATGAAACTCGCTTTGTCTAAACGCGAAAAAAGCTTATTATAGTTCACCAAAGACCCTATAGTTGGTCCCATGGCAAGGTCATACACTTCGGTTTTGAAAGCGGCCAGACCAGAAATATTTGAATTTGGGCCGTCGGCGTAAGAAACAGCTCCGTCCAAACTATGATAAAAGAGCATGTCTAAGGAATCGCGTGATTGTTGATTGTAATAATTCTCATAATGTTTATCGTACACTTCCCTGAGATCATAAACTCCCCAATATTTACCGTTCATAAATACCACAACGGGTTTTATGTGTAGTGGGTTCACCTTAAGGTTGTTTTTAGCGGCAAGGGATTGATAAAAAACATCCATGATGCCGGTACCATTGGTTAACCCGTTTGTCGCGTTGGTAGGTATTGAGTTGCTTTCATAATCTCCTGCCTTCAGGTGAAGTGTCGGGAACACTTTTCTTTCCGAGCTGCCCAAACTATCCACATTAAATATCTTACCCTCAAAGTTGCAGCCAAAACCCTTACGGTCGTCAATGGTAATATTGAATCCTTTTTGTTTGGTCAGCCAGGCCTCATTTACCGGCCTTGTAACGTTGGCGTACCCTTCACTGATGTGATTCTTCTTATCATAATACTCTACATGAATGGTAGGTGAAGTTGCTCCTGAAGTGTTCAGCCATGCCGTGTCTAAACCCATTGACAAGGAAACTACTCCAAAATCCGGAGAAAAATCCTGATAGGCCGGATCCGTAAAATAAGTATTGGTTTCGCAAAAACTTGGCAAGAAATTGGTTTGACAGGGACTTATACCAGGTGGTGTTGCAGGATAAGCTTTTGGAACTGAAATCGCCCGAATGAGGTGAGCAAAACCGGTACTTGGAATAGAATCCCTGTTTAACAGCATGAATGTTCCCGGTGCACCCGGAACCGGGTATTCACCAGTATTGAGCGTGTAATAAATCCTAAAACAATCATACGTAACAGAGTCGTAAGGGACCCCATTTTCAAGGTAAAAGTGAACAAATTGCTCCGGGACATCGGTTGTAACAAATGCGCCAATATTAGTAGTAACGGGATTAGTGGCAAGAGGCATAGACTCAAGGCGTATTACGGGTCTTGGGGCATAATCGATATACGATGGTCCGGAGTTAACTGCTCCCAAGCTGGTGATCGTAAAAATACGCCAGGCGGCAGCGCCGCTAACCGAATAGTCAACCCGTCCCCGGCTGTGACTTTCCTTCGTTTTTCTTATAAACACCGAATCCACAACCACTCCCTGTGCGTTTGAAAGGATTAACCACTGATTTTTACATTGGTCGATGTTAAAGTTCGTATGAACGCCCGATGCTGAAGCCAGATTTTTACCACTTAACCAGATAGTTCTGTATTGCCCGGGATTAAGAACAAATCCCGTTGGAAATTTCCATTTAAACAGGTTGAATTTATCGTTACTCAAATAATAGCTCGATAAATTTACAGGAGCTGAATAGTTACCATAAAGCTCCACCCAGTCGCTTCGGTTTCCAAAATTGTCTGTTTCGGCATTAGTACTCCCAGAATTGGAAACACAATATTCATTCAGAACAATTGGCACACCAGATTGTGCCAGAATATCATTTATACCAAATAAAATTAAAAAAAGGGCTAAAAACAGTGAGAGTTTTCTATTTATCATAGCATTCGGGTGTTTTAGTTCTAAAAAAAACTACTTTTCAAATATACACAATTGTCTGAGAAAATTACAAAAAAAACGGAATAGGTTTTATAATTGTTAAATTCCCTATTTAATCCCAAATCAAAAGCCTAATTTTGTGTTCCAGTTTTATGAGCGATATAATTCATCACGAGTGCGGTGTGGCACTCATCCGGTTGCTTAAGCCACTTGACTTTTACAAAACCAAGTACGGTTCGGCAAGATATGGTTTACACAAACTTTATCAGATCATGGAAAAAATGATCAACCGCGGACAAGATGGCGCTGGCGTAGCCACCATAAAACTGGATGTTGAGCCTGGTACGACCTATATGGATCGTCTCCGCTCAGTTGAGGCTAAAGCTACCCAGGATATTTTTGGAAAAATCAACAAACTTTTTGACGAGGCTAAAACCAATCATCCCGAACTGTACGATAATGCTCAGTGGCAAAAAGAAAACATTCCTTTCCTTGGTGAATTGTTGTTGGGACACTTACGTTATGGTACCTTCGGTAAAAACGGTGTTGAAAGCTGCCATCCCTTCAAGCGTCAAAACAACTGGATGAGCAGGAACCTTATGGTAGCCGGTAACTTCAACCTCACCAACGTCGATGAGCTTTTTACGCACTTGGTAGAACTTGGCCAACATCCCATCGCCAAAGCTGATACCGTTACGGTGATGGAAAAAATAGGACATTTTCTGGATAAGGATAATGACCGTTTGTTTAAAAAATTCAAAGAACAAAACGATAAAAATTACGAGATCAGCAAACTAATCCAGGAAAATATTGATGTAGCCGGCATCCTGAAAGAAAGTAGTAAACGCTGGGACGGTGGTTATGTAATGTGTGGGATGATTGGCCACGGAGATTCTTTTGTGTTGCGTGATCCCAACGGTATACGCCCCGCTTACTTTTATAAAGACGACGAAGTGATTGTGGTGGCCAGTGAACGACCCATTATTCAAACGGTTTTCAACGTGTCACTCGAAACCGTCAACGAAGTTAAACCTGGCCATGCCATCATCATCAAAAAAAACGGGACCGTTACCGAAGAAGAAATTGTAGAGCCACAAAAAAAACTTTCCTGTTCTTTTGAACGCATTTATTTTAGCAGGGGCAACGACGCCGATATTTATAAAGAACGCAGTAAACTTGGTAAAAATTTAACCGATCGCGTTTTAAAATCGGTGAGCAGCGATCTGGAAAACACAGTATTCAGTTATATTCCAAACACCGCTGAGATCGCTTTCGGCGGCCTGGTTGAAGGATTAAACGAATATGTCAATAATTGGAAAGCAGAAGAGATCGTGAAATTAAAAGATGATCTTTCTGGCGATAAGTTAACGCGTATTCTCAATACCCGTCCACGGGTTGATAAAGTGGTATTAAAGGATGCTAAACAACGGACATTCATTACGAACGATGAAAGTCGCGACAGCCTTGTAAACCTTGTTTACGACATCACCTATGGCACGGTAAGAAAAGGTGTTGACAATTTAGTGGTGTTGGACGACAGCATTGTGAGAGGAACCACTTTAAAACAAAGCATCCTTAGAATACTTGACCGTTTGGGGCCTAAAAAAATTGTTGTCGTAAGTTCCGCCCCGCAAATCCGTTATCCTGACTGTTATGGGATTGACATGGCCGTACTGGGAAAATTTGTAGCTTTTGAAGCCGCCGTGGCTTTGCTGAAAGAAACGGGGAAAGAAGGATTACTAAACGATATTTATCAAAAAACTAAACTCGAACTTGAGAAACCGAAAGAAGAACAGGTCAATATGGTGAAAGAAGTTTACGCGCCTTTTACCGCCGAGGAGATCTCTGCGCGGATTGCGCAGTTGATTAAGCCAAAAGATCTGAAAGCCGATTTTGAATTGATCTATCAGGGACTCGATGGTCTGCATACCGCTTCTCCAGATCACATGGGCGATTGGTACTTTAGTGGCAACTACCCTACCCCCGGCGGCAATAAAGTAAGCAACCAGGCCTTTGTCAATTTCATGGAAGGGAACAACAAAAGGGCTTACTAGTTTAAGATACCCCTGTTAGGGATGAAACTCTTTTTGACTTAAAAACTATGAAGTATTTCCCGATAAATTAGTACCACCATGATATTAATCCTCTAACACACTGATCTGAGTAATTCCATCAATCAAGATATTTAATTTCCCGCTACCACTGCCAGAAACACTTAAAACGGAATAAAAAACCTTTTTGGTACTGGAGACAAATTTAACGGTATGTTTCCCTTTTTGGATTTTACGGTAGTCACTGGCTGTTTCCTGATAAACATTTGTAAACACAACTAAATTATTTCCAATAACCACCGAATCCATGGGTTCCACGTAATAATTGGTAAACTTAACCTCATACCCTTTACTACAGGAAGACAGAATTCCCAAACAGAGCAGGCAAGGTAAAACGTATAATAAAAAAAATTTCATGTAACGGATTCTAAAATTTTCTGTTCATTTCTCTTTCCAGATCCTTCTTCTTGATATCATCCCGCTTGTCATAAGCTTTTTTTCCTTTGGCAAGCGCAATGTTCAGTTTAGCGTACCCCTTATCATTGATAAATAATTTTACGGGTACAATGGTTAAGCCCTGATCCTTCACTTTTTTAATGAGTTTATTCAATTCCTGCCGACTCAGCAAAAGTTTGCGTTCTCGCAGCGGCTCATGATTGTAAAACGAAGCGTCGGCATATTCCGTGATGTGAAAATTTTTCACAAACAACTCGTCATTTTTAAAATAACAATAGCTGTCCGCCAAACCCGCTTTTCCTTCCCTGATCGATTTTATTTCAGTTCCCTTTAAAACAAGGCCTGCAGTATAAGTATCCAGAAACTGGTAGTCAAATTTTGCCCTGCGGTTTTCAATATTAACGGTATTGCTTATCTTAGCCACAAGGCAAATTTACACATTTATCATGCAGAAAATAAATTTAAACTTAAAAGGAGCGACAGAGCATGATATTCCGCAAATTGCCCGGCTCGCGGCACTTATCTGGAATGAACATTATATTCCCATAATTGGAAAAGATCAGGTTGCTTACATGTTGAATCTCATGTACAGCGCCGAAAGCCTGATGGAGCAGATGATGCAAAAACAACACCGGTTTTATCTGGTTATTCATAATGAACAGGCCGTAGGGTTTGTTTCTCTCCACGAAGAAAAAAAAGGAGAATGGTTTCTCAATAAATTTTACATTCTTCCGCATCAATCGCGAAAAGGTATTGGCACATTGGTTTTAAATGAACTTAAAGAATTGATCCATCCAAAAAAAATAACACTTACCGTGAACCGGCAAAATTTTAAATCCATTAATTTTTATTTTAAAAACGAATTCAATATTCATCATGTGGAAGACTTTGACATTGGGAACGGTTATGTGATGAATGATTTTGTAATGGAATGGAACCTAAACATACACATCCTTTAAACCGGATACCGCTTCGCAAACCATTTTTTTAAAACACTTCATTCACCATTGGCAAAAACTTAATACCACATGAAAAAAATTATTGTATTTACTCTCTTCATTTTTTTTCTGAAATCGACGTGCGCGCAAACGCTTAAAATAAACGTTTTAGGAATCCGCAATGATAAGGGAACCATACGCCTGGTGTTTTACAACAAGGCCGAAGATTTCGATGACGAAAAACCCCTGTTTGCCAAGATCATTTCCAAAGCAAAATTGTCGGAAGGAAAACTCAGCGTGACGTATGAAGGACTAAAAAGTGGCACCTATGGCATCGCGATCCTCGATGATGAAAATAACAACCAGAAAATGGATTATGGGTTAGCGCTGCCAAAAGAAGGATTCGGTTTTTCTGATTATTACCACACCGGCATGCGTCGTCCGAAATTTGAAAGTTTTGATTTCGTATTCGGCAAAGAGGATAAAGTGATCGAAATAAAAGTAAGGTATCTTTGATTTGGGCGAGAAGTTACTTTTTTACTTCTTTACTAAAAACGACGAGACAACCACTTGTATAGGGCATTTACTCATATCTGTATCACATTTCCGGTTACTGTTCTTTGCTCCCCAATAGTTTTTCCAGCGTGTACATTTCATCCCGGAGACGCGCGGCCTCAACAAAATCCATTTCTTTAGCGGCTTTTATCATGGACGTTTTCGCTTTTGCGATTTGCTTTTTTAAATCATCCGCGCTCATGTATTGCACCACGGGATCCGCTGCAATGTTCAATTCATCAGATTCCACATAGGTTTTTACCAATTTACCATTTACGGTCACCTCTGTTCCACTGAACTGCGATTCCGACACTTTTTTCCTTCCCGCCTGTACAGGAGTGATGTTATTCTTAAAATTATATTCGATTTGTTTTTTTCTGCGGCGCTGGGTTTCATCCATAGTGGCCTTCATGCTATCGGTAACCCGGTCGGCATACATGATCACGCGGCCATTCACATTCCTCGCCGCGCGGCCAACGGTTTGCACCAAACTTCGTTCATTTCTCAAAAAACCCTCCTTATCGGCGTCCAAAATTGCCACGAGGCTTACTTCGGGTAAATCCAGTCCCTCCCTTAACAAGTTGATGCCCACCAACACATCGAACATACCAACCCTTAATTGACGAAGGATTTCAATCCGGTCCAGTGTATCCACTTCACTATGAATATAACGACAACGTACATTCAGTTTGGTAAGGTACTTGGTTAATTCCTCCGCCATCCGTTTAGTAAGCGTAGTCACTAATACCCGTTCATCTTTTTCCACTACTTTATGAATTTCATCCAACAGATCATCCACCTGATTGGTACAGGGTCGCACCTCTATAAGTGGATCCAGGATCCCGGTCGGACGGATGAGTTGTTCCACCACGATTCCTTCCGCCTGCTGCAATTCATACTCAGCGGGCGTAGCGCTGATGTAGATCACCTGATTTAACAAACTATAAAATTCTTCAAACTTTAAAGGCCTGTTATCCAGCGCGGAGGGAAGGCGAAATCCGAACTCCACCAGGTTTTGCTTCCTGCTCAAATCGCCGCCAAACATGGCTCTTACCTGGGGCAGCGTCACGTGGCTTTCATCCACAAGCATCAAAAAATCATTTGGGAAATAATCCATCAAACAAAAAGGTCGTGTACCCGGGAGTCGGCCGTCAAAATAACGGGAATAGTTTTCGATGCCACTGCAGTAACCCAATTCACGCATCATTTCCAGATCAAAATTCACCCGTTCTTCTATGCGTTTTGCTTCCAGAGTTTTATCCTGTTTCATAAAATACTCTACTTGCTTGTGTTTGTCCTCATCAATGAAAACCATCGCTTTTTGCAGGGTATCCGGCGCGGTTACAAATATATTGGCCGGATACACCGTAAATGAATCCGGTGCACTGATCACATGGTTATTTGCGTTATCAAAGGTTTCAATACTTTCAATTTCATCCCCAAAAAAAACAATCCGCACACAGTAATCCGCGTAAGGCAGGTTTACATCCACCGTATCGCCTTTAACCCTGAATGTTCCGCGGTTAAAATCACCCGTGGTACGCGAATACAAGGAACCCACAAAACGATGCAATAATTTATTCCTCGAAATGGCTTGACCTTTGCTGATGGAAATGATGTTCTGCTTGAAATCGGTAGGATTCCCCATCCCGTAAATACAACTTACCGAACTCACCACGATCACATCACGTCTCCCGGATAATAGAGAAGAAGTAGCGCTCAGTCGGCATTTTTCAATTTCATCATTAATCGCAAGATCCTTTTCAATATAGGTGCCGGTAGTTGGCAAGTAAGCTTCAGGCTGGTAATAATCGTAATAACTTACAAAATATTCTACCGCGTTATTTGGAAAAAACTGTTTAAACTCAGCAAATAATTGGGCCGCCAGTGTTTTATTGTGACACAATACAAGGGTTGGCTTGTCCACCTGTGCGATCACGTTGGCGGCTGTAAACGTTTTTCCTGAACCGGTGACACCCAATAATACCTGGTGTTTTGTATTGGAATTAATCCCATCCACCAATTGTTTTATAGCCACCGGTTGGTCGCCGGTCGGCTGAAATTCTGATGTGAGTTGAAAAGCCATGTATGATTTCGTGTTTACGAATGTAAATTTACTTAATCAATTTAAATTTTGCAGCGGCACTTTCCTTGTTTCCATAACCAAAATGCCACCATTCACTCGGTATCGAATGAAAACCCGCGCGTGTCATCGCATAACGCAGAAGCCGCCGGTTATAATAGGCTTCCTGACTCAATTCGCCGGTCTTCAAAAACCAGGATTCATACACCGGCTGTGATAGTTTTTCAAACGTATCGAAATCGGTACCCATGTCCATTAACGTATTTTGTGACACATTCAGGATGGTGAGATCCACTGCGCACCCATAATTATGTAAAGATGTTTCATAAGGCGGAGATAAATAATTGAACTTTTTGTCCGCGTCCATGTTTAAACTATCCCACATCATTTGTTGAATGTGTAGCGGCCGAGCAGCATCCATTATCAAAAGAGAATACTCCGGGTTAACCTGTTTTAAAAAGTACTGCGCGTTACACACACGAATAGCCACTTCACACGGTAAATAAGCGTTACGAAGGCCGTCGTAAAAATTTGTTTTTAGAAAGTTGGTCGTATCCGCGTAACGTAAACCAACCCGAACCGTTGAATCCTGTTGCCTGATATTTACAAGATCGTACCCTTTAAACACATATTCCAGGTACGATGTGTCGACCGAAACAACGCAAGCAGATGCACATTCTCCGTCATCTTCGATGGTGTTCCTCAGTTCGAACACCCGGTGATGAACAAGCCTGTGTTTTTCTATTACCCGACCATCGCAGCAGGCCAGTAATAGGATCAACAAAGGGGAATATCTGTGGTAAACTTTCAATAAATTTTATATGTCGGATTAAAGCAAATACTTATTTTTGAAATTCAAATTAGGATTATGCCGTCTTTTGATATCGCAAGTAAGTTAGATGCCCAGCTGTTGGACAACGCCATAAATGTAGCAAAAAAAGATATTTTGAACCGTTGGGATTTCAGAGACAGTAAGAGTAGCGTTGAATTGAACAAAAAAGAGCTGACCATACAGATCAGCACAGAAAATGACATGCGATTGGATGCCATTCTGGATGCCATTCACTCGCGCATGATTAAACAAAACCTCGACCCACGTGGCCTGGACGAAACCAAGGAACATTATCCCAGCGGCCCCATGATAAAAAAAGACATAAAAGTGAGGCAGGGACTGGACAAAGAAGCCACAAAAAAAATAATGAAGGACATTAAGGATAGTAAATTAAAAGTGACTTCTCAGATCATGGATGACATTATCCGGGTAAGCAGCAAAAGCATTAATGATCTGCAGGCAGTTATTGCTCTTTGCAGAAAAGGCGATTACGAGGTTCCATTACAATTTATTAATATGAAATAACATCCCGGCGCTCTTTGATTTTGCCCCGACACTGCAAAACACAAGAAGCCGGATGCCAGATATAACCTATTAAAATGATCATCAGAAGCAAAGCGCCCTTGCGAATAGGGTTGGCAGGGGGCGGTACGGATGTAAGTCCTTACTCGGATATTTACGGTGGAGCTATTTTGAATGCCACCATCGATTTATATGCCTACGCATCATTGGAACCGCTTCCGGGAGAAAATAAAATTGAGTTTGTTATCGATGGTAGCGCAAAAACGTTCAGCGTTGATTCACAAAAAGAAATACCCCTCGCAGAAGGCTTCGAACTATTTATAGGGGTGTATAACCGCATTGTGAAACAATTTAACACCGGGCCGCTTTCCTTTCGTTTAACCTCCTTTATTGAAGCTCCTCAGGGCTCCGGCCTGGGCACCTCTTCCACCCTGGTGGTATCCTTGCTTGGCGCGTTTGTGGAATGGTTGAACCTTCCTTTGGGTAAATATGACATTGCTCATTTAGCCTACGACATTGAACGCGTCGACCTTCAAATGAACGGTGGAAAACAAGACCAATATGCGGCCACCTTTGGCGGGATTAATTTTATGGAGTTTTTATCGGGTGATAACGTCATTGTAAACCCACTGCAATTAAAACAGGAAGTAATTTACGAATTGGAGTTTAACCTGCTGCTTTATTTTACCTCCACCCAGCGACTTTCGGCCAGCATCATTAATGAACAAGTAAGAAACGTTAACGAAAAAAACGTCAAAAGTATTGACGCGATGCATAATTTAAAAGAACAGGCGCATCAAATGAAGGAAGCTTTGTTGCGCGGGGAACTATCACGCATTGGGGAAATCTTACAATTTGGCTGGCAAAATAAAAAACAGATGGCCAACAGCATCAGCAACCCGTTAATTGATTCTATTTATCAAACCGCGATCGCAAATGGCGCCATTGGTGGGAAAATCTCTGGCGCCGGTGGTGGCGGCTTTATGTTCTTCTATTGTCCGGGCGTTACCAAAGTGAAAGTCGCCACTGCAATTGAAAAATTGGGCGGAAAAGTACAACCCTTTAAATTTACACAACAAGGTCTTACCACCTGGACCATTTAATACACTAATCGTCGAAACAACCATGAACACACTGGATCAAACCCATTTTAATTTTAAAGGTCAAACCGCTTTTTACAAAGGAAAAGTGAGAGACGTGTACACCATAAATAACAAATTGTTGGTGATGGTGGCAAGCGACCGGATCAGCGCATTTGACGTCGTGTTGCCGAAAGGCATTCCCTACAAAGGCCAGGTATTGAATCAAATCGCGGAGCAATTCCTCAACGCCACCAAAGACATTGTGCCTAACTGGTTGATCGCTTCACCACATCCCAATGTAAGCATTGGTCGCATGTGCGACCCCTTTAAAGTGGAAATGGTCGTACGGGGCTACCTGGCCGGACATGCCGCAAGAACCTATAACAGCGGGTTAAGGGAATTATGTGGGGTAAAATTACCGGATGGGTTAAAAGAAAATGATAAATTACCAACACCGATTATTACTCCCACTACCAAGGCATCGGAAGGACACGACGAAGACATCAGCCGTGAAGAAATAATAAAACAAGGTATTGTAAGCAGAGAACACTACGAACAATTAGAAAAACATACTTTGGCTTTATACGCGCGCGGGCAGGAGATCGCCAATAAAATGGGGCTGATCCTGGTGGATACCAAATATGAATTTGGACTATACAATGGAGAAATTTGTTTGATGGATGAAATTCATACACCGGATTCCTCCCGCTATTTTTACCTGGAAGGCTATGAAGAAAGACAAACGAAAGGTGAAGAACAAAAACAACTCAGCAAAGAATTTGTCAGAAAATGGCTGATCGACAATGGTTTTCAGGGAAAAGAAGGGCAACAAATTCCAGCTATGAGCGAGGAATGGATCCAGGAGATTAGCTCCCGCTACATCGAATTATTTGAAAAAGTGACCGGAAGGAAATTTGTGAGATCGAACTACGGTCATGTCTTGGAGGATGTGGAAACCGCTATTAGTTCGAAACTTGAAACACTTTTAAAATAAGCCTCGAAAAAATTAACTTGAGAAATAAAAAATCCCCGATAATAACTTACCGGGGATTTTTAATTGGTTAAAACGGATTAAGCCGTTACCTCAACAAGGGGCGCGGCAGCCATGATCTCTTCGTTGGCGGCCGAAGCATATTGTTCAAAGTTTTTCACAAAGGCAGCAGCGAGGTTTTGCGCTTTTTTCTTGAAGGCGTCTTTATCCTTCCAGGCATTTTCTGGTTCAAGAATTTCAGAAGGAACACCCGGGCAGGATTTTGGGAATTTTAATTTAAAATACGGAGTGGTGCCGTACTCCACATTATCTAACTGCCCTGTTAGCGCAGCTGTTATCAAAGCACGGGTATAAGATAATTTAATGCGGCTACCTACGCCATAGGCGCCACCTACCCATCCGGTGTTCAATAACCAAACGTTTACCTTGTGTTTCTTTAGTTTTTCACCTAACAACTCGGCATACTTTGTTGGATGTAATGGTAAAAACGCTTTTCCAAAACACGCGGAGAAAGTCGTTGTGGGTTCTGTAATGCCCATTTCGGTACCTGCCACTTTAGCGGTATAACCACTGATAAAATTGTACATCGCCTGACCGGTAGACAGTTTGCTGATGGGAGGTAAAACACCAAAAGCATCGCAGGTAAGGAAAAAGATGTTTTTCGGAATATCACCAACAGCAGGATCAACGGCATTATCAATGTAAGAAGATGGATAACTTACTCGTGTATTTTCGGTTTTAGAAATGTTTGAATAATCGACCGTGGTGGTATCGTCATAAAAATTGATGTTCTCCAGCAACGAGCCAAATTGAATGGCATTAAAAATCTGCGGTTCTTTTTCAGCGGTAAGGTCCACGCATTTTGCGTAGCAACCCCCTTCAAAATTAAACACACCTTTATCACTCCAGCCGTGCTCGTCATCACCAATCAGTTTACGGGCAGGATCGGCGCTTAAGGTAGTTTTACCCGTACCTGAAAGGCCAAAGAAAATTGCAGTATCTCCATCTTTACCAATGTTAGCCGAACAGTGCATGCTTAATACCTTTTTCTCGTGAGGTAAAATATAGTTGAGTACCGAGAAAATTGATTTTTTGATCTCACCGGTATAAGCGGTGCCACCAATAAGGATCAGTTTTTTCGTAAAGTTGATGATTGCAAAATTATGTTGACGGGTGCCATCAATTTTAGGATCCGCTTTAAAACCAGGAGCATTTAAAATAACCCATTCTTGTTTGAAGTTTTTAATTTCATCGGTTGTTGGGCGTAAAAATAAGTTATAAGAAAACAAATTGCTCCACGGGAATTCATTCACAACACGTACATTAATTCTGTAGGTCGGGTCTGCGCAGGCATAGGCATCACGAATCCAAACTTCTTTACCTCCGAGGTAAGCCAGCATGCGGTTATGCAAAGCGTCAAACTTATCGGATTCAAAGCGGTTATTTACATCTCCCCACCATACGCTGTCTTTCGTATTTTCGTCATACACAACGAATTTGTCTTTCGGAGAACGACCGGTAAATTCGCCGGTATCGATGGCCAGGGCGCCCACATCGGTTAAAACCCCTTCACCCCGAATAATACTCTCTTCCACCAACTCGCTCGGGTGAAGATTCCAATAAGCCATCTCGACATTTGAAAGGCCAAGTTGGGCAACAGAAGCATCTTGTGCCTTTAAACCAATTTCATTCATTGTATAAAAATAATGTAAGTTTAATAAGCGCAAAATTACAAAAAAAAACAGCCTTTTAAAGGCTGTTTTTCCACAATTCCAGAATTTAAGAACTAAATTTATCTTATTGATACTGAGACCAGTTGCCCACCAGAAGCGATTTTTTTCAACTGATCCACAAAATCGGTTTTTTCTTTGCTTTTTAATTCCGTGAGAGGCAGACATATCCGCCGTTCTCCTTCTCTACCAATGTTTTTAGAAGTATATTTTAGTTTCTTTTCATCTATTTTAGCCATTACCGCCTCCAGGGCTTTGCCATCAATACCAGAGCCATAACTGCCAAATGCAACTTCTACGGCACACGAATCGTTGGTTACTCCCTTATAAACTGTGGGATCTGATGTTGCCACCGGTTGCGATGAACTGGAGGGCTTTTCTTTTGATTTACAAGAAGCAAAACTTAAAAATAGAAGGCTTCCCATGAGAAAAAGGGTATTTTTCATAAATAATACGATCTGGTTTCTGAAATGTAAATATGGGATTTAAATATTGATAAATCCACCCGGCAAGGTAAAACTTAGGATTTTTTTTCAAACGCGCTGAATCCAAGACACAACCAACCGAACACAAAAGCAATACCGCCTATAGGTGTAACCGGCCCCAAAAACTTCAGCCACTCGGCACCGTATAAATTTCGGGTACACAAAAAATAAAGCGATCCGCTAAAGAGGATAATCCCTACCAAGAAAAATGTATAGGCATAGTTTAAAAATTTGCTACTGTGCTTAGCATTTAACAACACCACGATGAGCATGGCCAATACATGATACATGTGGTATTTTACGCCGGTATCAAATCCATTAAGCTGATCAGAAGTAATGAGACCTGTATCCAGTTTGCTTTTTAAAAAGTGCGCGCCCAAAGCGCCCAAAGCAACAGCCAGCGCGCCCAAAATTCCGATCGTAAAAAGTTGTTTTGGATGTTTCATACAACCAGTTTTAGATTAATTTTTTTTCCGTTTACGGTTAATGTTTTTTCTTCAATTCTTCCATAATCTGTTTATCCGATTTTCCAATAAAAGCAATGGCTCCTTTCGCGCTATTTGCCCATGGACTTTTCGGATGCTCGTCAATTATTTTCTGATAAAGGGCTTTGGCCTCCTGTTCGTTGTTCAGGTAAGTATTTTCGTCGTAAAGTTGGGCCAATAAAAACAAAGCTGCCGGCCTGTCACGAAAATGAGGGTAAGCGGCAATACATTGATCCAGGGCGGTTTTAGCTTGAGGAATCTGATCAATAACACGGGCCACCTGTGCAGTTTTTATCAGGAAAACAGGGCTCAGGGTGTCTGTATCGCAATAGTTGGCAAACTCTGTAAACGCGACAATCGCTTTCTTTGCGGACGGTTCACCCACCTCAATTTGTCCGAGAAGAATGCTGTCCATCTTTATGGCGTCCCGCTTTAACTGGCCACAATCCACAATAAACTTTTTTGAAATGGTCTTTGAAGAGTCTACGGTTTCAGATTTCGTATCCGCCGGGCCATCATTTTTTACAGAGCAGGAAACAAAAAAACACGTGGCTAAAACTGTTAAGATAAAAACACCTGTCTTCATACTATTTTTTGGGTTTGTACACCCTGGTTTTATAATCTGCCGAAATTTTCCCTTTTGAAATATCTGCCAGTTTACCCGCTATCATCTTACGTTTAAAAGGGCTGATAATATCCGTGAATAGCTTCCCTTCAATATGATCGTACTCGTGCTGGATCACCCGCGCAATAACGCCGTCATATTTTTCGCGGTGTTTTACAAATTTCTCGTTGTAGTATTCGATTTCAATTTCCGGTTTACGAAGTACGTCTTCCCGTATTTTCGGAATGCTCAAACAGCCTTCATTAAACTTCCACTCCACACCCTGCTCTTCAATGATTCTCGCGTTAATGAATATTTTTTTAAACGCCTTCAGTTCTTTTTTTTGTTGGGGGGTAAATTCGTCATCGTCATCATCCTCCGATTCAGAAAAAGGTTTTGTATCAATTACAAAAAGGCGGATGGATTTACCAACCTGAGGTGCAGCCAAACCAACACCGTTTGCCTTATACATGGTTTCAAACATGTCCTGGATCAACTGTTCCAGTCCTTCATAATTCTTATCGATATCGGCCCCTACTTTTCTTAGAACGGGATCTCCATACATAACGATCGGAAGTACCATACTCTGTCTCTTATTTTTTGTTCGTCATTTTAGCCTTACTGAAATCAGGTGGCCAAAATGAACACTGGTTAATTTATCTACTATAATTAGGAGCTTCCCGTGTCACCACAACATCGTGCGGGTGACTTTCCCTGATCCCTGACGCGGTAATGCGGATAAATTTAGCTTTTTGTAGCGCTTTAATATCTTTTGCCCCCGTATAACCCATACCGGCCCTTAAGCCTCCAATGATTTGATAAACAATTTCTGAAAGGCTTCCTTTATATGGCACCCTTCCGCTTATTCCTTCCGGCACCAGTTTTTTGATGTCATCTTCTGCATCCTGGAAATAGCGGTCTTTACTGCCCTTTTGCATAGCTTCTAACGACCCCATTCCCCGGTAAGATTTAAATTTCCTACCTTCAAAAATAATGGTCTCACCCGGGCTTTCTTCCGTTCCGGCGAACATGCCACCCATCATAACCGTACCGGCTCCCGCGGCAAGCGCTTTAACCAAATCGCCCGTAAAACGTACACCTCCGTCGGCAATGAGTGGTACGCCTGTACCTTTAAGTGCATTTGCCACATCCATGATCGCGGAAAGCTGCGGAACACCTATTCCGGCGATAACACGCGTAGTACAAATTGAGCCCGGTCCGATCCCAACTTTAACGGCATCTGCTCCGGCTTTCACCAAGGCAAGGGCCGCATTGCCGGTTGCGATGTTACCTACCACCACCTGAAGGTCCTTGTATTTCTTTTTCACTTCCTTTAGTTTTTCGATCACAAATTTACTATGACCATGAGCCGTGTCAATGATGATGGCATCTACACCGGCACTTACCAAAGCATCAACCCTCAGCATGGTATCGGCAGTTACGCCAACGGCTGCCGCAACACGCAATCTTCCTCGTTCATCTTTACATGCATTTGGCCTGACTTTGATCTTGATAATATCTTTATAGGTGATAAGGCCAGCTAATTTGTTGGATTTATCAACAATTGGGAGCTTTTCGATTTTATGAGCCTGTAGAATTTCCTCGGCTTGCTTAAGAGTAATTCCTTTAGGCGCCGTAATCAATTTGGCGTAAGGGGTCATTACTTTAATAACCGCTTTTTTATTGTCTTTTTCAAAGCGCAGATCCCTGCTGGTAACAATTCCAAGCAGTTTACTTTGTTTGTCAAGAATTGGAATACCTCCAATTTTATTCTCCGTCATTAATTTAATGGCATCGCCGATACTGGCACCTTCCGGCAAAGTAACCGGATCAAGGATCATACCGCTTTCACTGCGTTTCACTTTACGCACTTGATCGGCCTGTTCATCGATGGTCATATTCTTATGCAAAACACCTATGCCTCCCTCCTGAGCAATAGCAATTGCCAACGTGTGTTCTGTAACGGTGTCCATAGCCGCCGAAACAATAGGCGTGTTTAGTTTAATATTTTTGGTAAAATAAGAGGAGATATTAACTTCCCGCGGCAATACTTCTGAATAATCAGGAAGTAATAATACATCATCGTAAGTTAGCCCTTCCGGAACAAACTTATTTGCTAAAAAATTAGAAGTCATTGAAAACGAATTTTAAGGTTTTAAAATTCGGGCAAATATACGCTTTTTTCGTGAATTTTAACCCGCTAACATTTTTTAGCGTCTGTTTGCCTTTAATGCATGAATTGTGCGTCGCGGTGATTTAGGGGCACAAAAAAGCCACTACCAGAAAATCTCCAAAATCCGGTAGTGGCACACTTTTGTTATTTATTTTATAAACAAAACCCTTTGAAAAGAACGTAGAGTAAAATTAGACAATGAAAGGCTTATTTTTTGACGTTTCAAATAAGTGGTCGGTTTTAATTGATAAGTGGATGTATGGGGGTTTATTGTAGAAAACGGATTGGATTACCGTTGAAAGTAAATTTAATGCTAAATCATGGTAAATTAATGGTTATCAATATGAAATAAGCACCTCATCATAAACAATCGGAAAAAATGGATATTATATTTATGGTCAGCAACCATTAAAAACTGTTGTATCATGGCCACCAACACAGATCATAAAATCGAAAAAGGGGAAATACTTCAGGTGCTTTGCGCCATCGCTTCAGTGGTACTCATTCTATTTATCTGGACCTCGCTGAAGTAACCGAACGTTATTCTCTTGTAAAGAGGCGGGCATTCGTGCTAAATTAACGGGGCTTAAACGCTCTTTAACGGTATTATTATGATTTATTAAGTTTTTCCATAAACGCTTCTTTTTTGCGGCGGGAAATCTCAATTTTGGTTCCATCGCTCATTACGGCATAACCCCCATCTTCTTTTAAGAATCGTACTACGTGCGCCATGTTAATTAGATGATGATGATGCACCCTGATGAAGTCCGTTTCGGGGAGCAGTTCCTCATAGTGCTTTAAACCTACACTCACCATAAGCTTGCGCTTGTCGGTGAGGTAAAACATCGTATAGCTCCCATCGGCTTCGCAGCGAATGATGTCCTTAACATTTACAATTTCGTAGGCATTGCCGGTAGGTAGGGTTATTTTTTGAAAATTCTCGTCGGCACGTTTGAGGTGTTGAATTAAAAATTGAAGGTTTTCCATATTCGGAATGGCGTTTTTCTTTTTCACAACCTTTTCAACTGCCAATTTCAATTCATCAATGTCGATTGGTTTAAGCAGGTAATCGCAGGCACTGTATTTAATGGCCCGTATTGCGTGTTGATCGCTGGCGGTCGCAAAAATGAGTTCAAATTTATTACCCGCTACGCGCTCAAGCAGATCAAAACCACTGCCATCCGGCATACTTATATCTAAAAAAACCAGTTCAGGTTTCCGCGCATTGATCAATTCAACCCCCTCGTTAACACCACCGGCGAGGCCTACTATTTCGAGTTCAGGACAGTTTTTTTTGATGATAGCGGCCAGCATTTCCAGGCTCTTTTTTTCATCTTCAATTATTATCGTCTTAATCATATTTTTTATCCATTAAGTGGCACAAATAACTCAACTTTTGTTCCCGATGATGTTCCGTCAGCGTTTTTAAGGTCAGTAATAATGACACTTAACTGCGAACTGTTTATTTCATTCAGTATTTTAAGCCGGTCCTCTGTAATCTTCATTCCCAGAGACCGGTGCCGACTGAATGGCATTGTTCTTTTAATTTCAGCGGCCCTTTCTCTTCCAATTCCGTTATCTGTAATAGTACAAATTAAAAAATTATTTTCGGAAAACAACCTAATTATTAATTTTCCTTTTATATCCATCGGATTAAGGCCATGCTGAATGGCATTTTCAACATACGGTTGCATCAGCAACGGTGGCATAATGTCGTAATCGGGGTCAACACTATCGTCCACAATTATTTCGTACTCAAATTTTTCCTCAAAACGCATCTGCTCCAATTCTAAATACAATTTCAGGGTTTCAATGTCCTCGCCCACCGTTACGGTGGGTTTATCAGAATTATTAAGTATTACACGCACCAAACGCGCAAACTTGTTCAGGTATTTGATGGCTTCATCGCTTTTATTATTAAAAATATAGTGTTGTATCGAGTTTAATGAGTTGAAAATAAAATGAGGATTCATTTGCGAGCGAAGGGCTTTTAACTCTACCTTGCTCATTTCCACTTTTCGGTCAAATTCAATTTTTTGTTGGCGTTTAATGTAAAAAATTCTTATGATGAAAACGCCGTAAATAATGGTGAAAACAAGGATGGCGCAAATGAACAAAAACCACCAGGTTAAATAAATAGGCGATTTAATTTTGAAAGAAAAACTGGTTTCGTGGGTGTTCCACACACCTTCGTTATTGCAGGATCTGATTTTAAATGTATACGATCCGGGTGCGAGATTGGCATATTTACTGTAATCCTCCGCGCTAGGTTTACTCCATTCTTTTTCAAGCCCTTCCAGTTTTTTCTGATAAAGCACTTTATCCGGATTGGTAAGGCAAACACCCCGGTAATAGAACGCGATCGTATTGTAGTCGCTCGGTAAAACAAGCCCATTTTCTACCAGGGTGTCTTCATTTTGAATATTTACAGCTTGAATGACCGTGGTGTTTTCTGTCAGATTTTTTTTGAATTTGAAGGGCTCGTGTTTTACCAGGCCGTTCACGGTTCCAAACCAAAGCGTGCCGTCTTTATCCTCCCAAATACCGTTGGTGTTGCATTCCACGCCCTCAAAACCCTCCTGTTTGCCAAAACTCCGTATATCCATTTCTCCGTTTTTGAGGTATTTTTTCAGGTTTAGTTTATTGATCCCTTGGTTAGTTCCAATCCATAACGAATTTTTATTTTCAGCAAATTCAATGGAATAAGCGAACTCCGAGTTCAACCCATCCTCATAAGAAATGCGCCCCACCTTGTTTGTTTTTGTGTTAAAAACCAGGAGGCCATTGAGTGATGGCGCGAATAAATAACCGTTCAAATACCTTAGCGAAAAAAAATCGTCCTCGTTTAACTTGAGGGTAGTGGTTAAATTGATCATACTGTCATTAACCAGCTTAAATAAACCCGCATGAAAAGTTCCGATATACATCTCTCTATTGGGACCTTCACAGATACCATATACCTGAAACTCCGATTTGGATGGAATCTGGTACAACCGAACAATTGGTTTGTTATTTTTCCAAATTAATGAAGCCACGCCATTTGATCCGGTGATCCAAATTGTTTTGTCCGAAGCTTCGAATAATGTTTCGTAAGGACCTTTGAATTCCTTTGGAAGTGGGATATTCTGAAACCGTTCATTTTTAAATTGGCACAGATTGTATTGCGTGCCAAATATCAATCGTCCCTCCCTATCCTCTATCCCGGCCCTACAGGTATTTGTTACCAGGCCGTCTTTGATTCCATATTTTTTAAAATAACCTTGTGAGTATTTGAAAATACCGCTGCTGTTGGTTCCTACCCAAAGATCATTACGTTTGTCCCTGAAGATCTGATATATAAACGCGTTGCCAGGGCCATTCATTTTGTCAAATGTTGAAAATGAGTTATCTCGGTATCTAAATAAACCGCTATGTGTTCCCAGCCAAATGTTATCTTCCCGATCCTGCAAGATACTGGTAACGTGGTTGGAATTATTATTGATTCCAATATTGTAATAATGAAACTGTACTCCGTCAAAACTCAACAAGCCGTTTTTAGAGCCGATCCACAAAAATTCATCGTCCTGATTTTTCACTTCCAGAATTTCTTCATCAATTAACCCATTTTCAATGAAGTAATTCGTGAGCTTGCGGGTATTTAGGTCGTAAAAAGAAAGCCCTTTGTTTGTGCCAATCACTAAAAAATTCCGGTAGCGAGCCATGCTATTAACCCCATTCGATGAAAGGCCCGAGGATTTGTCCAAAACTTTAAAACGACCCGGACCATAGATGATAAGTCCTTTATTTGTTCCCACAAAAAGTGTTGAACTATCGGGCCTTAATAAACAATTAATGGAATAGGGACCGAATTGTTTGAGTGCGATAAATTGTTTGTTTTTATAACAATACAATCCTCTGGAAGTCCCTATATAAGTGGAATTATCACCGGCCGGGCTAAAACAAGTCACTTTCACATTTTCAAAGCCGTTGGATTTATTGTAGTTGAGGAATTGTTTATGCTTCAATACGCTCAAGCCACGGTTTGTACCAATAAAAATTTCGCGTTCGTTATTTTCATAAATAGCGTTCACATTGCGGTCCATTAGTCCATTTTTTGGATTGTATACCAAAAACGTCTTCCCGTCGAACCGGCAAAGCCCACCAAAACCACCACTCCACAAGTAACCATTACGATCCTGGTACATGCAGGTAATTTGTAAAAATGGCAGGCCATTTTCAACGCTGTAGTTTTTAAAAAAGTATTGTTGAGCAGCTGCTTTTACAGAAACAAACAAAAAAAATAAGGCGATTATTTTATAGCTTCGGGCGATAATATCCACTAATTTAAATTTAATCTATTAAAACTTAAAAAAGAAGTGCGCAACTGGATCGAATCATTTCTTAATTGGCAGAAAATTCTTCAAAACTTTAGCAGCTAACGTTGGATTGGAGAAAACACCTTTCGCTACCAAGAATTATGTTTTTTGTAGGGCTTTAAGCCGTAAATTAGCCACTTTATAAATTAATAAAAGGTTACTGTGAAAGAAGAAGTTATCTTGGTGGACGCTCTGGATACGCCAATAGACACGATGGAAAAAATGAAAGCTCACGAACTGGGCTTACTGCACAGAGCTTTTTCGGTTTTTATATTTAATAGTAAAGGCCAGATGCTTTTGCAACAACGCGCGTTGGATAAATACCACAGTGCCGGTTTGTGGACAAATACGTGTTGTTCACATCCAAGACCAAATGAAGAGACACTGGCAGCGGCAAAAAGAAGGTTAAAGGAGGAAATGGGTTTATCGCTGAATCTCGTTTATAAAACCAGTTTCATTTACAGGGCCGAATTTGAAAATTCTTTAACGGAACACGAATTTGACCATATTTACACCGGAACAACAGACTTAAATCCAATCATCAATCCTGAAGAAGTAGCAGCTTTCCAATGGCTCTATCCTTCTGAAATAAAAAAATTGATAGAAATAAACGGGGAACACTACACGGCCTGGTTTAAAATTGCCATGGTAGAATTTTTTTAGTTTTTTGGTGCATTCGTCAATTGTCATGATTGATCGTTCATCCCAGATCAACCTCTTTTAAACTCCAGGCTTGCGCCCTTTCGCTAAATAACGCTTTTGTGGCGGCCCAAACGTTCGCAAATAATGCCGAATCGCGGTAAGCATTGAGGTATTTTTCGTCATCCCAGAGGCTGTATGTGAAAAAACTATTTAAGTTCTGCGCATCCTGCAGTAATTCAACGTACCGACATCCTTCAAAACCTTGGATCAAGTCCCGGCTGTTTTTAAAAATCTCCTTAAACTCTTCAACATTTTCGGGTTTAAAGTGCATTTTCACGATGCGTTTAATCATAAAATTCGATCATTAAGTTAAAATCAAAAGTCCTGCCAATGTCTCTCGGACATAACATTTCAAAAGCATTTTTGCCATTTACAGCCACTTCCAGGTACTCAAAACTATTAAATAATACCAAAGGGTTGCCATACTTCACTTCATCGTATGAGTTACAAATCTTGCTAAGACGGGCTCCGGGAAGTGTGATGGTAAATTGTTTTTTTCCAATCACGTCTGTAAATCTTTCGCGGGTAATGTTGGTGATGATGTTGCCAAAATCATCCACATAAATTCCTTTTCCACGTAACATATTTCCACTTACAAAACTTTCAAATTGCGCGGCCCGGTAGTAATGATCTGTTAGTGCGGCTATTTCGTCCACTTTTTTGTTTTGAGTGAGGTGGAGCGCTACATCGGCAAAAACATCTTTTAAAAAAAAGTGATGTTTGGTATCTCCCTCATAATAAATTTGATAAACCGGCTCCTTAAAATTGGTATCGATCAGGGTCAACAACCCATTGTCGGGACAAACGATGTATTGTTCTTTATAGCGAGTAAGCAGATAGCGGGAATTATCGATCGTATTATTTTTGTCAGGGTTGCTACGATCGACAATAAATTTAACGGCCACCAGGTGAATGGTGTCTTTTGGGAAATAAGGTAAAGAATTTTTAATAATAAACGCCGCGTCCGAAATGTTGTTTCCTTTTATTTCGCAACTTAAATCCACAATTTGTTGCATAGGGTTTTGCGAAAGGAGTCGGGCCTTAACAATAGCCAAATAAGGGTCGCGATACCCAAGATCTGTTGTTAAGGTAATGATGCTCATTTGTTCAAAAATAAATAATATTTAAGCCGGTTATTTTTTTAAACTTGAGGATACATTAACAGGGTTATAAACAAATGAATCCCAACGCTGTTAATGATGAGAAATATGACAGAGAAGATTATTACCCTTGATAGTGTGGAGCCGGTCGAGATATATGGCGTAAACGATGTAAAATTAAACGTGATCAAAAAACATTTCCCGAAATTAAAGTTAATCGCCAGAGGGTATTCGCTGAAAGTATTGGGTGATCAAAATGAGATCAACCGTTTTGAAAAAAAACTCGATTTGTTGGTAGATAGTTACCACAAAAGTGGCATATTGACTGATACCGTGATTGAACGCCTTTTAGGACAAACGGGCGATAATCTGGTGGAATCGAAAGACGACGTCGCTAATAGCGATATTATCCTGTTTGGTAATAATGGCCTGGTAATAAAAGCCAAAACCGAAAATCAACGCAGGATGATGCGCGATGTTAGCAAAAACGACATGCTATTTGCCATTGGACCCGCAGGTACCGGTAAAACTTATACGGCCGTTGCCCTGGCAGTAAAAGCTCTCAAAAACAGGGAAGTAAAACGAATTATCTTAACCCGACCCGCCGTCGAAGCTGGAGAAAATCTGGGTTTTTTGCCCGGAGATCTTAAAGAAAAACTGGATCCATACATGCAGCCATTGTACGATGCCCTGAACGACATGATCCCTTCGGAAAAACTCAATCAGTTTATTGAAAGCAGAACCATTCAAATTGCCCCCTTAGCTTTTATGCGCGGGCGAACCCTTGATAATGCCTTTGTGATCTTGGATGAAGCGCAAAATACCACTGAGAGTCAAATGAAAATGTTTTTAACCAGGATGGGTGCTAACGCTAAATTTATTATTACCGGCGACGCAACGCAGGTAGATTTACCAAGTAAACAACCGAGCGGACTTCTACAGGCCATCAGGTTGTTAAAAAAGGTGGAAGGCATCAGTATTATTGAACTGGACAATACAGATGTGATCCGTCACAAGCTGGTACGTGCCATTATAGAAAAATACGAAGCCAAATAAAATCGCCCAAAGTTATACTTTTAAAGTTTCTGCATTGTAGTTCCTTTGTTTAACCTACGTCATTTTCTAAAAATTGACTATTCTAAAAATGCTATATTATATAGCAAGCGGATGCGTAAAATCGTAGTAACTTTAAGGACAGATTTATTGAGATGGTGGATACGACAATGATAGTGAGCGATGCTCTTTTACGTCAACTTTCGGCGGAAACAAAAAAAGTAGGTAGAAAAGTAGTGATCAGAGAGACCAGATTAATGCCTGAGTTAACTGCCTGCATCAGTAATGTAATCATTATCCCGCACTCTGAGTTTTACAGAAATAAATTCATGAGTTATTACCGACACTATCAACAAAACTCCGTAAAAGCGCTTAAAGAATTGGCCGCTAACTTTCCATACACCCCTGATTACGAATTAGGCCTGGCCTTCGTTATAATACTCCGGTCCAACGTCAGTGAACATCCCGGACATGTTAAAATTCTTTTAGTTTCGGAATTTGAGTTAATTGAAGAAAATTCTTTCGAAGAATTTCGCCAAACAATTTAATATTCCGGCAACAAATAACTTAAGCAGGTTAACCTATTTTTAAAAATTATTTATTGCCGGAACAAAAACACAATTAGTTGACCCTTACTTTAAAATCAACCGACACATCGGAATCACCCGGCGCGTAAGTGCCATCCTTTGAGTCGGGTTGATGCCTCAACGTAATGTTTAAATTATATTTGGCTGTGCCAGTGGCTGACGATGTTCTCCATTTTGTTTTCAAACCAATTCCCCGTTGAGGGGTACCTGCGTCCAAATCGGTATAGGTAATTTTAATAGCTGAGCCATTAAGTTGCACGGTATAAGGATTGCCAACGTTGAGAATTGTGTTAGCGCCGTTATTATAAAAAAACATGTGATCCTGGCCTTCTTCGTCTACTTCATTTGAAGTCGAATCTACGGGCGTTTTGGTTTCATCCAACAGTATAATTTGTCCATAATAGGTTTTATCCGGTCCCAAACTAATAATTGAATCTGTTTGTGTAACATTTGTTGGGCCATAATATGCTGGTTGTCCTCCGGCACCATCAGGATCTTTAAACAGATAGGTGGTAAGTGTGTTTGTGGCCGAGTCTGTTAACATCAGTTTAAACGTGGTAATCACCTCTTCCTCATTTGCGGTGGGAGGTGGTTCAGGTGCCGGTTCAGAATTTTTTTTATCTTTTTTACAGCTTACGGTAAATAATACTGTAACAACTAGAAGAAGCGTCGAAATAGTTTTCATTATTTTCATGTTTAATAGGGTAACGATTAAGTGAATTGAAACGTTTATGATGGACTTAACCCGTAAAAATTGGTATTCACCTGCGTGTATACACAGATACCTACTTTAGTTAAGCACTATAAAATAATTTGAGTAAATACGGGTCGTTAAACAACAGGAGGCCCCCGAAGAGAAAATGTACACTTAGTAGGGATAAGGGTATTAAAAACCAGTTCTTCAGTACAATTATCGGTGAAATGGTTAAAAAAAACAGGTGTCGAAACCACTTCAGGCGGAATAGCCTGTGAAGAAAAAACATAATCACAAAGCTGACAATCGTGCTCAATCGCACAAAAGTGTTTTTCAGTTACATTACAATGAAGTTCCTTTAAATGCCCAACTTCATGCACAGCCTTCTTCCCCAAAGGAAAAAGCAGTAACGCCAGCATTAAAATGGAAATATATGGTTTGAACTTATTCATTGTTAAACAAATATATTGATTTCCAAAGTCACAGTGAAATAATTTTCCAGAAAAGAAATTCGTCCTCAACTGTTAAATTAAATGCTTTGTGTTTGTTTATGGTATTTATTGCGGTACTCGATTGGGGTAAGCCCGGTGATTTTCTTGAACACGTCCCTAAACGCTTTTGTATCCGTGTAACCAACGTCATACATCACCTCACTGATATTTTTCCGACTGGATTCGAAGCTGCGCTTGGCAGCCTCGATCTTAATGCGCTGCGCGTATTCGATGACGGTGTTGTTTGTTGCTTTTTTAAAACGGCGTTCAAAACTTCGGCGCCCAATTGCAAACATATCCGCCAACTCATCCACTGAAAGTTTGTTCTGATAATTCGCTTCGATATACTCCTGAGCTCTTTTTATTTCCACATCCTCGTGCCCTTTTTGCCCCTTAAACATCATAAATGCCGCCTGACTTTCACGATCCAGATCAATTGCAAAAAATTTAGAAGCCAGTATTGCGGTGTCGCGATCGGTGTATTTTTCCACCAGATACAACAACAGGTTCCAGTATGAATTGGCGCCACCGCTGGAGTAAATACCCTGCTCTTCGGTAATAATACTTCCATCCACCACTTCCACATCCGGAAACATGGTTCTAAGATCGTTTGCGTATCCCCAATGGGTTGAACATTTTTTACCGGCAAGTAACCCGGTAGACGCCAGTAAAAAAGCGCCAACACACAACGACGCTACCTCCGCGCCATTTTTATGGTGCTGTATAATCCATGGAATTAATTCTTTGTTTTGGTCGATGGCTTTTTGCATATCGCCACTTAACGCGGGAATAAAAATGAGGTCTGTTTTTTTAACCTCGTTTAGCAATTTATCGGCATGTACTGAAAAAACACTGTTTTCCAATTTGGTTTCTCGGTTTAAAGCTACAACCTGCACGTCAAAAAGAGGGGGTTTACCCGAGGATTGTAAAAACTGGTTAACTGCACTGAACAGGTAACGTGGGTCAGCAATCGCCTCAATCACCGATGTCTCTGGAACAAGAATAGATACGTGCTTCATATAACAAATGTAAATAATCATGCTGTCGTAAACAACCCCCAAGGAAGTCGTTTTCGCACCACACTCACACAAACTGTTTCGGGTAATTTTGAATTGAAACAATAATATAATGAGAGAAAAACTTAAGCAGGAAATAAACAAAACATAGCGTCCATCACATGATCGATTCACTTGAGAACACAAAGGTTGAATTACTAAAGGTGGCAAATACCCATGATCTGCATTTAACCTGCAAAGATTTTGAGGTCCCCGCGTTCGGACCATTTACAAAATATGAACTCCTGAGTTTTGCATTAATGTGCACCCAAAGACACACCCGACAATTAGAAATAATAAAAAATAATTCAAACACAACCACATGAACAAGATAAATGCCTACCTCACCTTCAATGGCAATTGCCGCGAAGCTATGAGTTTTTATAAAGCCTGCCTTGGCGGAGAACTTACCTTGCAAACAATTGGGGAAACACCTCTTGCCGACAAAATGCCAGAGAAAATGAAGGATTGCATTCTGCATGCAACGTTAATTAAAGACCAATTGGTTTTAATGGGTTCTGACATGGGGAGTGACAGAGGATTAGTAAATGGCAATACTGTTTCATTAATGTTGAACTGTTCGAGTGAGGAAGAAATTAAAAATTATTACAAAGTTTTGGCCGAAGGTGGAAAAAGCACCTATCCCCTGGAGACCACTTTTTGGGGAGCAATCATTGGGAACCTAACAGATAAGTTTGGCAACAATTGGCTTCTGCATTTTGATAAAAGCGCTGATTTACACAATTAAAATGGTCGAAATTTTTAAAACAAATGTAATTCATTACCATCAGTCGATCCTGCTTGTGGAAAAGCTCAAATATCATTTTCCCACAAGTCACATAAACTTCGATTTGGAAGACTGTGACCGTATTTTGCGAATAGAAGACGCCTTTGTTCCTGTTGAAGAAACGGTAAGACTGATGAACTTATACGGTTATGATTGTGAAGTCCTCCATTAAAAATTAAATTTCAGGGATCTGTATCTACCAGCAAACTTTATCGGTAAAGTAAAACGCTTCCTGTCATTTGTTTTTCCTTGCCATTTAACCCCGTGGCGTGTATCTTCCAGATATAAACATCGCTCTTACAATCCTCTCCTTTAAAACTGCCATCCCAACCACGAGATAAGTCATTCCCCTCAAACAGCTTTTCACCCCAACGATCGTACACCAGCATCGAGAACATTTTAACGCCACGGCCTACAACCAGGAAGGTCTCGTTTATTTCATCCGCATTGGGCGTAAACGCGTTCGGCACAAACACGTAAAAATCTTCTTCCACTGTTATGGCACTTACCACGGTATCTTCACAACCCCATTTATTTTTTATCACCAACGCTACCGGGTAAACCCCGGCATTTGGAAACAGGTGGGATGCCGTAGAATAGTTATTATTCAACTCCGTTTTCGCCGCAAAGTACCAACTCCACTCTTTAAGGTCAGGGCTGGTAGATGTACTCGTAAATTGTATTTCTTCGTTCTCAACGGGTTGTTTGGGTTGAAAAGAAAAGTCTGCAACGGGTAACGGGTAAGCACTTATGATAAAGGGGATTGTAGATTTACAACCGCGATAATCCGTGAAGTTACCTGTTAAAAGGTAATCTCCAGGATTTGTGAAACAGTAGTTAAATGGTTCAGTGGTAAACGTCTGTCCGTTTATATCCCAGCTGGCACTGGTTATGGATGTTGTAGAGGCGAGTTCAAAGTCTGAACAAAAAGGAACGCAACGCTGTGGATGACTGCTCCACAGACCACCTTGCGGTGCCGGGTCAACGATCAGGTTTGCGGTGGCGGAGCCCTTACACCTATTTTCACCCGTAACCACCAGTGTGTAAACACCTGCCATCCCCGGGTTGCCAATGAAGACGCTGAAGTTTTGTAATGACGCGCTAAAGTTAAATGGCCCCTGCCAAGCGTAAGAGACCCCACCGGTTCCAACAAACTGAGCTACGCCATTGACACAGACCCTCGCGGTGATACTGGCCTGGGCGACCGGCAAAGGCAATGTGCTTACTTCCGCTGTGGCCATAGCGGTGCAGGTATTTAGTCCGGTCCCAATCACATAATAGATGACAGGCATGGTTTGATTGGCTGTGGCAATGGTAGCCTGAGAAGTGTTTGCGGTGAATCCGTTGGGACCTGACCAGGCATAAGTGGCTGCGCCAGATGCGCTGATAACTGCTGGGCTTCCATAGCAGACTTCAGCGCCCAAAACTGCTAATATGGGATTCGCGACAACATTAACAGGTACTGTTACACTAAGTTTACAGTGATTGCCGTCCTCAATCGTAACCGTATAGATGGAATTACCAGTTATTGTAGGAACCGCTAAGTAGCTATTCGTAGAAGGCCCGGTGGTCCAACTATATGTATACCCTAAAGGGAGCATCGGAGTGCCGCCAGAGGCCATTGCCGAAAGGACTACTGACGAACCCACGCATAACGACGGAGATCCGGGCGAAATTGACACACTCAAAGCTTGAGGGGGCGGACCAATCGTAAATGTATCCGTAAAAGAACAAAACGTTATGTCGTCCACAACCGTCACTGTGTAGTTGCCTTCGCCAAGCCCGGTAGCCAGTGAATTGGTTTGAACCCCCCCGGGCCCGGTCCATGTGTAATTTTGAGCGCCCGATCCCCCTGACAACGATATAGATGCCGTTCCCGTGTTTACTGAAGTGCAGGGTTGATAGGGAGAATTAGTTATAGCACCCGCTAATGTCAGCGGAGGCAAAAAGACGGTTGTATTTGTATAAGTCATGCCTGTACCTATGTCATCAACAACAAGTGTGTAGGTGCCTGAATTAAAACCTGTCGCTACTGAGGAGGTTTGGCCCAAAGGCATCCAGGTATAGTTGAACGGACCTATACCGTTTTGAGGAATTACAGTAGCTGAACCCAGACTGGCACACGTAATGGACTGGCTTACTACTGAAACACAAAATGGAATGGTAATTATCTTTCGGACAGTGTCGTTAGCCCCGGTACAAAAGTTAGAATTATAATCTATCAGGCTAACAGTATAAGTTCCCGCATTGCTGAACATGTGGGTAGGAGCGGTTAATGTAGAGGTGTTAGCTAGTCCGGACAGGGGATCACCGAAGTCCCATAATACACCCGTTGGACTGTTAGAAAACGTAGCGGCACAAATGTTAGACGGATAGTTTAGTGTAGTCTCTGAAATGAATGACGCGCTACTACAGCTATTTAAGTCACCAAGCGAATAGGTATAACCCGGTGGCAGGCTAAAGTCGCTGGTGATAAAATTTGGAAGTCCGTAAGCAGAATAATATTGACTATTCGGAGGAAAGGAGAAAACGGATGCGTTTGTATAATTACAGGCCGCACCCGCGTTATTTGGATTATTAATTACCGCAAGAATTTTTTCATTAAGCTTAGCCATATAAATTTTTCCATCAGGCGCTAGTTGAAGCGATCCATATGAATACTGACTTCCCCCATCAGGAATGGTATAAGTCGAAGCAGCAATCGCCGTTGGAGATCCGGCACAAAGGTCCCATTGCAAAAGACGTACACCCGAAATGTAATTCCCGGCCACCGTTACGCCATTTGCATACAATTTTGTTCCATCAGGCGAAAATTCGATCCCATAAGGAAGACGGATGTTTGAAATGGTGATGGCGTTGTTTGCAACGCCAGTAGAGTTATCAAAATCACAAAGTTGGACAAGATCTGGAGAGGCACTGAAATAACCACAATTAGCAAATGCGATTCTTTTCCCATTTGGGGACGTTTTCATGCACCCTGGAATTTGAGTGCCCAAACCAGGTATTGAAGATGTAACCGGTACGGTATTAACGCCGGCGGCGGTAACTAGATAAGCATCTACAATACCTGGAGTTGTCGGAGTGTTAAGTACCCAATAATCAGTACCATTACAATGTTTTACCCCAGTTAATTTTTCGGTACACCCGGTTGAAAGCAAAATATTGCTGGCTGTTACTGATCCCAGACCTACCGCCAGGTTCATGTCTACAATTGAATAATAAAGACTTCCCCATCCAAAAGCTCCAAGGGAAAAGACATAATAAATACTGGAACTGCCCGGCTGTTTAACAATGAGCGCACCCTGCGTTGTAGATAGATGTCCATTCAGTGTCGCACCACCTGCCATCACAGCATTCGCGTTATTCCATATCTTAATTCCATTCGTATAAAACAACAAATTACCGAAACTATCAGCTACAGAGGCACAACCCTCAACCGAATTCATTGAACTGCTAAAGATAGTGGAAGGCGGGTTAGTCATAAAATCAACTGCCATATACGTACCAAAATACCACTTGGTTTTTTCATTCTGAGCACACAGACAGGTATTCATTAAAACAAAACACCCAATGATTAAGAACAGGCGACAGCCATTCAAATAAATCACATGATTAAAAGAGGACATAGGACGATGCAATTTAAATGACAATCAAAATTAAAGTTTTTTTCTAAATAAATTAATAGGATGCGTTTATTTAACAAAAAAGGCGTGTAATCCGTACTTGTCCTTATAAGACACCGGAAATTTTTATTTTCGTTTGATTTTTGTACGTAAACCCGCCATTAAAATTCACTATTTAATGAAAAAAGGCAGAAGCTACATATCCCCTGCGGAATTGACGAGTAAGGTAAAATTAAAAAAAGCAATAAAATTACCTTTCATTTTTGAAGTCTAAACCGCAACCCGGGCCCATTTACTTCATAAAAAAAAGCGCCGAAGCGCTTTTTACTATTTTCATTTTCCACAACTAATCCCTTTCGTCATTAATCTGATCGGCTTTAAGACCTTTGGTATCAAATACAAACAGGTTATCAGCCATGGGTTGGTTAGGTTTCAAACTTTTAATTTCATAAAGTTCAACACCGCCGTCTTTCATCAGGCGTTTCATTTGCACTACCTGCTTTTTTACTTTATCCACATAAATTTTCATGGTATGAAATTTTTTCTTTTCCGGTTTTACAGCCGGAAAAAGATCGATCACCTGACAAAGGATTTGTCCTACCTTCTCCTCTTTATCGTATTTGTATTTAAAGCCGGTTTCATAAAGAGTAAATATTTTAGACGGATTCTGTTCTTCGTTTTCGGTATCAAAGGTTTTAATCGTCACTTCCTTGGCATCCTTATTATAGTTCCACAAAGTAGTTCCATCGCACATGATGGTGTTACCGGGAATTTCCAATTTAAACTTTGATCCCTTTATAATGAGTTTCCCTAACCACTTTTCAAGCTGCTTTTTATCTTTATTAAAAATAGAAAAAGAGTAATCCGCCGCAATCGTTTTATAGGATTTGGTGGTTTTGCTCACGTCGTCCAGTATTGCCTTGGCTTTTGGATCCTGATCCTGCGCCCCCATGTAAATGGCTGAACCTATAAAAAGGGTAACTAATAATTTCTTCATACTAATTTGGAAAAGATGCAAATTTAATACCAATTGGACGTTAATTTGCACAAAAGGTTTAATACTTACTATTGATTTCTTAATTTTTGCAAAATACCTTCCAGTTGCTCCATATCTTTAGTGAGTACCTCCCGCGCTTTTGACCCCTCAAAAGGCCCTATCACCCCCGCTGCTTCCAATTGATCTACAATACGGCCCGCCCGGTTATACCCCAATTTTAGCTTACGCTGCAAAAATGAGGCGCTCCCTTGCTGGAACTGAACCACCAATTTCGCGGCATCATCAAACATTTTATCACGCTCGCTTAAATCCACATCCGATTTGCCGTTTTCTCCATCTTCTCCCACATATTCGGGCAGTAAAAAGGCACTTGGGTAAGCGCGCTGATTGCCAATAAATTCAGTAATCTTTTCCACTTCCGGTGTATCCACAAAGGCACACTGTATTCTGATCAGATCATTTCCGGTACTCAATAACATATCCCCACGTCCAATCAATTGATCGGCCCCACCGGAATCCAAAATGGTACGGCTGTCGATCTTACTGGTTACCCTGAAAGCGATTCGCGCCGGGAAATTAGCTTTGATTGTACCTGTAATAATATTAACAGAGGGTCTTTGGGTGGCAATAATTAAATGGATTCCAATGGCCCTCGCCAATTGAGCTAACCTGGCAATCGGCGTTTCCACTTCCTTACCGGCAGTCATAATCAGATCGGCAAATTCGTCCACCACTAAGACAATATAGGGCAAAAATTTATGTCCGTCGTTAGGATTTAATTTCCGTTGGGTGAATTTGGTATTGTATTCCTTGATGTTACGCACCTGGGCATCCTGCAAAAGAGCGTAGCGGTTATCCATCTCTATACAAAGTGAATTAAGGGTATGGATTACTTTCGTGTTATCTGTAATAATGGCCTCTTCCGAGTTGGGTAGTTTAGCCAAAAAGTGGCGCTCAATTTTGTTAAACAAAGTCAATTCCACTTTTTTTGGATCAACAAGTACAAATTTAACTTGCGAAGGGTGTTTTTTGTAAAGCAGCGATACCAACACCGCATTTAGCCCAACGGACTTACCCTGACCGGTGGCCCCTGCCATCAGCAAGTGGGGCATCTTAGCCAGATCAGCAATAAAAATCTCATTGCTGATGGTTTTTCCCAGGGCAATTGGCAACTCAAATTGCGAGTTATTAAATTTTTCAGAGGCAAGGATGTTTTTCATTGGCACCATTTCAGGTGTTTGATTTGGAACTTCAATTCCAATGGTTCCCTTACCCGGAATAGGCGCAATGATACGAATACCAAGAGCCGCAAGACTGAGAGCGATATCGTCTTCCAGATTTTTTATTTTACTGATGCGCACACCCGCTGCAGGTACTATTTCGTAGAGTGTTACGGTAGGTCCAACTGTAGCGGTAATCTTGTCAATTTCGATTCCATAGTTTTTGAGTGTACTCAAAATACGGTTTTTATTCGCGATCAGCTCTTCCTGATTTACTTTACTGTGAATGTTACCATAATCATTCAGGAGTTCAAAACCCGGAAACCGATAAGAGCCCAAATCAAGTGTAGGATCGTATTCGCCAAACTCAGCGACCAGCTTCGCCGCTTTATTTTCATCTTCAATTACAAGTGGTTCTTCCTCTTTTTGTTGTACCTTAAATTCTGGTTCCACGGCATTTGACTGATGGGCAATCACTTCCTCCTGCACGCTCGCAATAATTTCTACTTTGGTCTCAGTTACCACCGCATCCGAACCATCCGTTTCTATAATTTCAAATCCAATTTCCGAAGACTCCGGCCGCTCCGCAATGACCTCAGATTTCGTCTTTTTTGTGATCACTTCAAAATTCAACAACTCGGCTTCTTCTTCCGGAGATAATTTGGAATCCCGCAATTCATTAAACGCCGCATTGAATTCACGAGGGTTCTCCTGCCCAACCACACTTTCACTTTCCTCCATATCTCCCCCGTTTATCTCATTCATCTGAGACAACTTCTTTTCAGGCCATTTAAATGATAAATTAATGATCAGTACAAGGAAGGTAAGCATTGAGAAGGCCAGAAGAGCCATCAGTCCGGCGTTACCAACGTAATTAGAAATAGCGGCATTAACAAAATATCCGAAACCGCCGCCCATAAAAAATAATTTCTCCGAAAAAATATAGGACAGGAGCAGTGAACCCCATACCATGATGAAAAGCCACTTAGCATTAAAAGAACCTACGTTGATGAATTTTCGCTCTACTAATTTTTGAAGCCCATATAAAAACAAAACCGGTACAATCAAAAATGAAGAAATTCCAAACCCTTTGTACATAAAAAAGTGGGAAACAAGGGCGCCAAATTTACCCAACCAATTTTTCACCCTGGTTTCCGGTAAAAAAAGATCATCGCCCAAAACTTTATCCTGATCCACATCCCAGCTCGTAAAATAAGAAACAAAAGCAATGGATAGGTAAGCAGAAAACAGTATTAACAGGAGTCCTAGAATTTTCTGTGTGCGCTCGTTGCGGTAAAAGACAACAAACTGTTCCCAGCGCCGGGCAAAAGAAATTTTTTCCTTTTGAATTTTAGTTTTGGCTGGTGGTATCTCCGTTTTAGGACCCGTTTTTACCCGGTTTTTTTTCTCAGGCTTTTTTTCGTAATCATCAATGTCGTTTTTCCGAACAAACACATCCTCCAATTCAGCAACGGTTTCAGCAACATCTTTTTCCCTGAATTTATTCTTTTTTTCTGCAGCCATTATCCTTTAAAAATAGAGTGAATGAAGGGTTTATTTCACTGCAAACGGGTAATGTTTTTAACTATACGCTGTTAATCAAAAAAAGACATTTTTTTATGTTAATTTCACATGAAATTTCGAGTATGAAAAACTTCTTTTTTTGGCTTTTTTTATTTTCATTTTTTGGATTACCTGCACAGGTAATTGATACTAACTGGCTGGCCGCTAATTACAGCAAAGAGGAAGTGAAAATTCCGATGCGGGACGGCGTGAAGCTGTTTACCACCATTTACGCCCCAAAAGACAGAACCGAAAAACACCCCATTCTTATGGTGCGCACCCCATACTCTGTAGCACCTTATGGTAAAAATAATTTTTCACCGCGCCTCTACACCACTCATTGGGCTGGTTATATAAAGGGAAATTATATTATTGTGATGCAGGACGTGCGCGGAAAATATATGAGCGAGGGCACCTTTGAAGATGTGCGGCCGTTTATCGAAAACAAAAAACAAAAAACCGATACCGATGAAGCCAGTGACAGTTACGACATCATTGACTGGCTGTTGAAACACGTGGCTGGTAATAATGGAAATGTTGGTGTTTTTGGCATTTCTTATCCGGGGTTTTACAGTACAATGGCCGCGTTAAGCAACCACCCGGCGCTTAAAGCGGTGAGTCCGCAAGCACCGGTAACAGATTGGTTTATTGGGGACGATTTTCACCACAATGGGGCTTTTGCCTTGATGGATGGATTCAGTTTTTATTATTCGTTCGGTAAAAACCGCCCTGCCCCCACCACGCTTAGCGAAAAGCCATTTCGTTTTCCCGAAAAAGACAGTTATCATTTTCACTTGAAACAAGGGGCCCTGAGAAATTACGAAAAATATATGGGCCAGGACGTGAAATTCTGGAGTGAGTTAATGACCCATCCAAACTATGATGACTGGTGGAAAGCCAGGGATGCAAGACGCGCTTGTAAAAATATTAAACCCGCTATTTTGGTTGTGGGCGGAACCTTTGACGCTGAAGACTGTTTTGGCGCATGGAACTTGTATAAGGCGATAGAGGTAGAAAGCCCATCCACCTCCTGCCATTTAATAATGGGTCCGTGGTTTCACGGAGGCTGGCACCGCAGCGAGGGGGGAAGTCTTGGCAATGTCCGTTTTGGCGACAAAACCTCTGCGGTTTTTCAAAGCAGCCTTGAGCCGGCATTTTTCGATCAACATCTGAAAGGTACCGCGAGAACTTCGCCCATGGCGGAAGCACAAGTGTTCTTTTCAGGAGAGAACAAATGGCGCTCGTTAGATAACTGGCCGCCAAAAAATGTAAACTACCAATCCGTCTATTTTCAAAATGATCATTCGTTGAGTTTCAATAAACCAACCGAACTCTCCTCTTTTTCAAAATACACCAGCGATCCTTCAAAACCGGTACCGTATACGGAAGACGTACATTTGCATCGCACCCGAGAATACATGACGGATGATCAACGCTTTGCATCAAGACGAACAGACGTGCTGGTGTTTGAAACATCAATACTAGACGGGGATCTAACGCTGGCTGGCCCGGTTATTGCAGATCTTAAAGTTAAAATCAGCAGCACGGATGCCGATTTTGTTGTAAAACTAATCGATGTATTCCCGGATGATTTCAGTTACGATAGTACTTTTTGCTGTAAAGGTGTAACTCATGAACCAGAAATGGCGGGGTATCAAATGCTGGTGCGCGGCGAAATTATGAGGGGAAGATTTAGAAATAGTTTTGAAAAGCCAGAGGGCTTTACTCCCGATAAGGTTGAGACCATAAAGTTTGAATTACCAGATGTGGCACATACCTTCAAAAAGGGACACAAATTAATGGTACAAATACAAAGCAGCTGGTTTCCATTATTTGACAGAAATCCGCAACAATTTGTAAACATTTACACGTGTAACGATAAAGATTTTATGACTAGCGAAATTAGTATATTTCATCAAGCCGACGCGGCAACGGCTATTAGCTTGCCGATTCTAAAAAATTAAAATGGTTCAGGAAATAATTATTTATGCGTTACTTGGTGCTGCGGTACTTTTTTTAGGCGTTAAATATTTGGGAACAAAAAAGAAAGACCAGCACGATAAAAATTGCGACTGCGGCTAACCAAACTTTACAGCTTATGAAAATTCTTAGCGCTGATCAGATCAAAATCGTTGACACCTCCACTCTAAAAAACGAACCCATTGCTTCGATAGATCTTATGGAACGAGCGGCTATGGCCTGTTTTAGAAGATTATTAAAACTCCTGAAACCAGAGCAGGAAATTATTGTGTTTTGCGGTAAGGGAAATAATGGGGGCGATGGTCTGGCGATCTCGCGTCTTTTGATTGAACATGGTTTTGAGTGTAACGCAGTTATCATTCACTTTTCCGAAAAATTCAGCAATGATGCCCTTCAAAATGACAAGCGTCTGCGGGAAAAATATGCCAACCGAATAGCTGATATAACTTCGTCCGACGAATTAAAAAAAATAACACCAAAAGAAAACACGGTTGTTATTGATGCTCTGCTGGGAACCGGCACCAATAAGCCAACTGAAGGGTTATTAGCGGAAACCATCCGTTTTATTAATAACCACTTTCGAAAAATCATCAGCATTGATGTGCCCAGTGGGTTATTTACAGACCAACACTCCCCCGAGTTAAATGAGATAATCCGGTCTAGCTTGACCCTCACGTTTCAACTACCTAAGCTGGCTTTTTTACAGCCTGAAAATCAAAAATATGTACCTGAGTTCGAAATTTTAGATATCCATCTTGATAAAAAGGAGATCTCAAACCAAACCAGCCATTATTTTTATCTTACAAAAAGTGACATTAGATCCGTGCTAAAGCCGAGAAATAAATTTTCACACAAAGGAAATTATGGTCACGCACTTCTCATGGCTGGAAGCAAGGGTAAAAGCGGCGCGGCCATCATCAGTGCCAAAGCCTGTTTGCGAAGTGGGGCCGGATTGCTTACTCTGCATTCGACAAAAGACACCGTCGCGGGGGTGTTAAATCATCTGCCGGAAGCAATGACTATAGAAGACCAGCAACCAGATTTTATTTCGCATCTCGATAAACCGGAAGTATACGATGCCATCGGATTTGGTCCGGGCGTTGGGTTACACGGAGACACACAACAGGTACTAAAAAAAATTCTTCATTATTTCACCGGAAAATTAGTCATCGATGCTGACGGATTAAACATTCTATCAGAAAATAAAACCTGGTTGAATTTTTTACCTGCTCACACTATCTTAACACCTCATCCAAAAGAATTTGAACGACTGACTGACAAGCATGAAAATGACTTTGAAAAATTGAAAGCGTTAAAACAGTTTTCGATCAGGTACAATTGTATTGTCATATTAAAGGGGGCGCACAGCGCGATTGCGATGCCCGACGGCAATGTGTTTTTTAATTCGACAGGTAACGCCGGGCTTGCAAAAGGCGGCTGTGGCGACGGACTTACAGGAATTATTCTAGGGTTTCTGGCCCGTGGTTACTCGCCTGCTCAGGCTAGCATTATTGGCACGTTCTTACATGGCTTCGCCGCCGATATGTGGGTCAGAAAAAAAAGCGCGGAAGGATTGCTTATAAGCGATGTTATTGAAACACTTCCAAAAGCCCTGAAAAAATTAGAAGACATACCACATTGATTTTTTCCATTTTATTTCAATTTACCTAAAGCGACTAGAGATCCCATTCGAAAATAATTGCCCTCTTAATTATCTGATTTTATTTCAACACAAAAAAATTACTTTCTTTTCATTCTTTGTTCTTCTCTTTATAAATAAAATTAATGGTAATAGGGTTTTGCGCTGGCGGATCTTCTTCCACGTCAAGGGACAGCTCCTGTTCATCCTCGTCCTCATCGGGCCATTGATAAATTTTACGCTGAGGGCCCTCCTTTCTGTAGTTAAATGCCACTAAAACACCCGCTACCGCTCCAAACAAATGCCCCTCCCAGCTGATCTCCGTTTTAAACGGAAAAATACCCCACATGATACTGCCGTATAAAAATACAACCAAAGCCGACACAACCATGAGTCGTAAGTGTTTTCTGAAAACGCCACTGAAAAATAAAAAAGTGGCTAAACCATAAATAAGTGTACTGGCGCCAATATGATACACCGGATAATCCGCATTGTTTCTGCCACCAATCCAAAGCCAAATCCCGCTAATTAACCAAATCCAGATAAACGCGGCTTTCGCTATTTTTTTGTAAAAATAAAACAACATCATACCAAGCACTAATAAGGGAATGGAATTGGAAGCAATGTGCCCCAGATCACCATGAATAAAAACGGAAGTCATGATACCCAATAATCCGATGGTTTCACGCGGCAAAATACCGAATACCGAAAAGTTAAACGAGCTGTTTTGCTGCAATAAAAAAACAACCCACATGACCAGTAAAAACCAAAAAGGATAAAACAGTGACTGGTAAATTTGTTTCAGCAGGTAATTTTTCATGATACCATATTTTATTGAAGCTATATCCGTTGATCAAATTCCGATCCGAAAATTAAACCTGGACAAAATGACAGAAACTCATGAATAAAACCCAACTGCCCAGAGTTAATCTTGTTTTGCGCCTCCTTAAGATCAAACCAGGAGGCCTTATCAATTTCAGGAAAACTTTTTATCTTCCCGCTACGTAGCGGCCATTCCAATTCAAAAGTACTACTCGTTAGTCGCGTAACGTCTAAATCCCCCTCCAGCAGCCAAGCCCAAATTAACTTGCCACTTCTTTGTTTTAGTGGCTTTAATGGGATAAAATTTCCGGAAAGCAAAAAACCGGTTTCCTCTTTAAACTCGCGTATTGCCGCATGAAGAGGAATTTCTCCATCATTCACCTCCCCTTTGGGTATGGTCCAACTCCCAACGTCTTTCTTCGTCCAAAACGGCCCGCCGGGATGCGCCAACAGTAATTGCGGGACACCCGAACGAATTCGGTACAAGAGAATACCCGCGCTTTGTTTAGTTGCGGTCATAATTTACTCCAAGTTACGTAAAAATAGTTTTAAGATACCATTACAACACTGCTCAACAAGCCGGCCAGTGCTCAATTATCAGGATTACAAAAGAAAAAGATAAGTAGTTAACTTTTTATTTTAACAACCGGCACCATAATTCTGGTGAGTAATTTAGAAGGGTCTGTTTCTGATCCCGGAACCAAAGGATAAAATTCGCGTGCCGGACCGCTTTGTTTGTAATTATTATGATCGAGGTATTTTTTTATCACATCGTAAGATGCAGATACATTTTGATACGGACCGATGTAATTATAAACAAGCATGTAAGACGCTTCAAGAATGACGATCTGACAATTTTTAGGAGTCTTAACGGGCATTTTATTGATTAACAGAACGGTTTCAAATTTAAAATTATCTGGATTAGTGCTGTAATAAATCATGCCTTGCGGTCCCTTCATTTCAACACCTAATTCGATCATGTCTTTTTCGAGGGTGGCAAACCCTTCAATAACCTTTTGCGACAACTCTGACATTCTTCCGGAGTCTAGTTTACAAAGACTTAACATTTCAGGAACCTCAAATACGCCAGCAATGCCCGGATCATTTCCCATGGCATTTATATCGAAAAGCGGAACATCCATTTTCACAACCAATGAATCCTTTCCTTCCGCGCTTACCTCGCCTGTTGGTCCGTTACATGAAAAAAAACTTCCACTGATGACAGTGATTGTAAGTAAAGCCCTTATATCTAAAAACCGCATTAGTTAATTGTTTTACCAGGATACTGATGTAAGGCTTCCTGCAGGCAAATCATCGCGTTTTCAAGATCCTCTTTCTTTAGCACATAGGCAATGCGCACTTCATTAGCACCAGCGCCGGGTGTTGAATAAAATCCTGTTGCCGGCGCCAGCATAACTGTTTGAGACTTGTAGCTAAATTCCTCGAGTAACCATTGGCAAAATTTATCCGCATTGTCGATGGGTAGGCGGGCAATGCAATAAAAAGCCCCACTCGGTTTCGGACAAAACACGCCGTTCATTCTATTGAGTGCTTCAATCACATAATCACGGCGGGAAACATATTCTTTTTTAACGGCTTCAAAATAACTTTTAGGTGTATCCAGCGCGGCTTCAGCGCCAATTTGCCCATAACTTGGCGGGCTTAAGCGGGCCTGCGCAAATTTTATTGCAGCAGCCATTACCGCTTTGTTTTTGCTGATCATTGCGCCAATGCGTGCACCACAAGCACTGTATCGTTTACTTATAGAATCCAACAGTACAACATTGTTTTCTATTCCACTCAGGTGCATAACGCTCACATACTCTTTACCATCATAACAAAATTCCCGGTACACTTCATCGCTCAGTAAAAACAGGTCGTGTTTTTTAACCACTTCCTTCAAAGCCTCTAATTCGGCTTTGGTGTATAGATATCCGGTAGGATTACCCGGATTACAGATCATGATGCCTTTGGTTTTTGGCGTGATCGCTTTTTCAAACTCCTCGATTGCCGGGAGTGCGAAACCCGTTTCAATAAAACTCCTGATTGGCTTTACTGTTACATCCGCGGCTTTACTAAAACCATTGTAATTCGCGTAAAAAGGTTCCGGGATAATAATTTCATCCCCCGGGTTAAAGCAGGTCATCATGGCAATTTCAATGGCTTCGCTGCCACCGCAGGTAATTATCACATCGTTGTGATCAATATGAATGTTATAGTCAGCGTAATAGGAGCACAATTTTTTACGATAACTTTCGTTACCCGCACTGTGACTATATTCTAGCACTTTAATGTCGGCCTTTTTTACTGCTTCCAAAAAAGATGGAGGGGTTTCAATATCCGGTTGCCCGATATTTAAATGATAAATTTTTACACCTTTCTTTTTAGCTGCTTCAGCAAATGGTACTAGTTTACGAATTGGCGAAGCCGGCATGGCTGTTGCTTTATTTGAGATTGTTGGCATAGTGTATTAAGGATATATCTTTATGGGAGCACAAATATAAAAAAACCCTCCTGAAAGCAAGAGGGTTATTATTTCTAATAGTAATTTTTAATTAATGGACGCTTAGAATCTGCTTTTTCCAAAGCTTCTCTTTTTTTCGCCACCACCAGATGAACTTCTTTCTGAACTAAATCCACCAGGTTTTCTTGGACGTTTAGCGCCTTCACGCTTCTCGCCACCTTTGTAGCCTCCACCGCTGCTGCGGCGGTCTCCACCACCTTTGTAACCGCCGCCGCCGCTACGGCCTTCGCCGCCGCTATCGCGCATTTTACGGTGACTCACTTCCAACGACATTTTACGCCCATTGAATTCAACATCCTGGGTGTTCAGCGCGACAAAATTATCAACGAATTTACTTTCCGTTTCAAAGAAAGAAAAACTGTCTTTCACATCAATATTAAATACCATTCGCGGGTGTAATTTCACCGCTTCCGAAAGAAAATCTTTAATACTGTTAGCATTAAACCCATCCATATTGCCCATATTGACAAAGAAACGGGTAGTGCGGCCATTGCCAAAAGCGCCATCTACCGCGCCCTTACCATCTTTGCCCATGTTAAGGTCAGGTGCATTCTGATAATAGTTGTAAAAGCGGTTAAATTCTTCGCTGATAAAACGTTTGATCAATTCTTCTTTTGATAGTTCTTTGAGTTCTTCGTAAATTTTAGGGAGGTATTTTTCAATTTCCTCATCTTTTACCTCCACATCATGTAATTGGTGCACGAGGTGGAACAACTGTTTTTCAACCACATCCACACCAGTAGGCACATCCAGTTTTTCGAATTTATTTTTCAGGATGCGTTCGATGTCCTTGATCTTATGTGTTTCTTTTGGGGAAATAATGGCCATTGAAATTCCACTTTTACCCGCGCGGCCTGTACGGCCTGAACGGTGGGTGTAATTTTCAACATCTTCCGGCAAATTATAATTGATAACGTGTGAAATACTGTCCACATCAATACCACGGGCCGCTACATCGGTAGCCACCAACATTTGCAGGGTACGGTTCCTGAAACGTTTCATTACAAAATCACGTTGTGCCTGGGACAAATCACCATGCAAAGCATCCGCGCTGTATCCATCCTTAATTAAATTGTCAGCCACTTCCTGGGTCTCGGCACGGGTGCGGCAAAACACGATCCCGAAAATTTCAGGATAAAAGTCAGCGATGCGTTTAAGCGCTTGGTAGCGTTCGCGTGGATTTACCACGTAATAAATATGTTTGATGGTTGTAGCACCTTCGTTCTTTTTACCAGCACTTACTTCCACCGGTGAGTTCATGTAGTTTTTAGCGATACGCTCTACCTCACGTGGCATGGTAGCGCTGAACAACCAGGTAAATTTTTCTTTTGGGGTTTCGCTTAAGATAGCGTCAAGACTATCCTTAAAGCCCATGTTCAACATTTCGTCTGCTTCGTCCAACACCACTATTTTAATGGTGTTGAGATTAACGGCACGGCGTTCGATCAAATCCACCAGACGGCCCGGTGTAGCGGCAATTACATGAACACCGCGTTTAATGTCGCGGATCTGGTTTTCAATGCTTGAACCACCGTATACCGCTGTAATGCCAAAGCCACGCATGTATTTGCTATAGTTCTTTAAATCATTGGTAATTTGTACGCACAGTTCGCGTGTAGGTGCTAAAATAAGAGCCTGTACTTTTTTTTCTTCGAGGTTAATTTTATCCAGTAATGGCAGACCAAATGCGGCCGTTTTTCCGGTACCTGTTTGCGCAAGGGCCACTAAGTCGGTAAGCTCTTTGCTTAATAGTGGAATGGTTTGTTGTTGAATAGGCGTTGGTGTTTCAAAGCCCAAATCGGTAACAGCTTTTAACAGGTCGCTGTTAAGACCTATTTCTTGAAAAGTCATAAAATTTAAATTAGTAATACATTAACTGCTATAAAAAAACACCCCGCAGTTAATGCTCCGTCCTCAGAAAAGGCGAGATGAAATTTAAGACGGCGCAAATATACCACTTATTTCTTCAATTTAAAAAGTTATAACCATTTTTTAACTGTTTTTGCACTTATTATTCTTTATTTTTGTCCCACAGTTTATGAATCATCATTATGCGATAATAATGGCGGGAGGCGTGGGAACGCGTTTTTGGCCAATGAGCACTACTCAGCGACCCAAACAATTCCTGGATATTCTCGGAACGGGCGCAACCCTGCTACAACAAACCTACAACCGCTTACTTAAAGTATGCAAGAACGAAAATATTTATGTTGTTACCAGCACCAATTACGAATCCTTAGTGATGGAGCAGTTACCGGGACTGCCAAAAGAGAATATTCTTTGCGAAACGGCGCGCAAAAATACCGCACCTTGTGTCATATATGCCTCCTACAAAATTCACAAGAAAGATCCCAAAGCAATAACCATAGTGGCTCCGAGTGACCACCTCATCAAAAAAGAAGATACGTTTGTTAAGGCTTTAAGATCCTGTTTCGAAAAAGCGAAGTTACAGGACTGTCTTATTACGCTTGGCATTAAACCTACACGCCCGGATACGGGATACGGCTACATCCAATTTATAAATAGCGATGTCGCTGAAAAAGATACGCGCATTAAAAAAGTAAAAACTTTTACCGAAAAGCCAGACCACGAAATGGCAAAGTTTTTTATGGAAAGCGGTGACTTTTTATGGAACTCTGGCATTTTTATTTGGAGCACACAAAGTATTATTAAAGCCATGGAAACGCACGATCCCGAATTGGCAAACGTATTTAAGGAAGGCTGGGAGTTTTACAATACACCAAAAGAAAAAGAATTTATAGATCGCGCCTACGCCACCTGCAAAAATATTTCGATTGATTACAGTGTGCTTGAAAAAGCAGATAATGTTTATGTACGCTCAAGTATTTTGGGATGGAGCGACCTGGGTACCTGGGGAAGTCTTTACACCCACATCTTTAAAGATAAAGATCAAAACGCATTGGTTGGAAAAAACATTATTACTTATGATTGTAACGATTGTATTGTACAGGTACCAAAAGATAAATTAGTAGTATTACAAGGTCTTGAAGACTATATTGTGGTGGAAAGTGAAGGCGTTTTAATGATTTGCAAAAAACAGGATGAGCAGCAGATCCGGAATTTCGTGAACGATGTTAAGGTAAAAAAGGGCGAGAAATTCGTTTAACTTAACTTCTGTTAACATGCACTACATAAACTGTGGCACGTTAGTTGAAAATTAAATCCCAAAAATAAAACAAACAACCCATGAAAAAACGTGTATTAATACTTGTCGGCTTATTTATATTAAGTCTGGGCTTTTTTGCTCAAAACAATTTAAACCTTGTTATTTTTTCCGAAGACGGAGATCTTTTCTTTGCATACGTAAATGGTATCCGACAAAATGATAGTCCTCAGAGCAACGTAAAAATTACCAACCTGACCTCTCCAAACATCAGTCTTCGTATTGAGTTTAACGACAAAGCGCTTCCTCAGCTAAAACAAAATATGGCGTTAGAACTGGGTTATGAGCATACAGCCAAAATTAAACGCGATATGAAAAAGCAACTGAAACTGCGTTATTTTGGTCAAACACCGTTAAGTAATTCAACGTCTCCAGAGCAAAACACCGTTGCTTACCACACGGCTGAAAATCCAATGTCCAATAACTCGCAGGTTAGTTCAGGAACAGCCAATACAAGCATTACTAGTTCAACTATCACAACCACACAATCCTTTAATGCGAGCGATCCTTCTGTAAATATTAATATGGGTGGTGTTGGTGTTAGTATGAACGTAAGTGGCATGGATCCCAATGGAACTACCATGAATAGCACGACCTCAACTACCATCACCAATAGCAGTTATTCATCAGGTTCAGCCGCATCAAATTACAATGAGGTTGAGTCCGCAAATAATACTGCCGCCATTAAAAACACCGGATGTGTCTCGGCTATGGGTGTATCAGATTTTGATAAAATGAAAAAATCGGTGGAGGCAAAGCCTTTTTCAGACACAAAAATGAGTACCGCTAAAGTGGCTACAAAAAACGCCTGCCTGTCTGTAAACCAGGTGAAAGAAATCTGCAAACTATTTAACATGGATGAAGAAAAACTGGCTTATGCGCAATTTGCTTATGACCACTGCTTAGATAAAGCCAATTATTACCAGGTAAGCGAAGTTTTTTCCTTCAGTTCCACTACTGACGATTTTAATAAATTTCTAGAAGACAAATAAAAAAAGTGGCGGATTTCCCGCCTCACCTTAAAAACACATTTTCTGAAATCAGGCTTGTAACCTTTCATCTGCCGGAGCTCTCCGATCAGATGGGATACACAAGCCTGATTTTTTTTGACCACCCACAAAATTTTTTTAGCCAGTAAAAGTTTTTATATTTGGTATATAAACCACAAAAAAATTAACCATGAATTTTTTAATTACATTATCAGCAGCTCTGGTACCACTATTAATGGGCTTTATCTGGTACCACCCAAAAGTATTCGGAAATAAATGGATGGAAGTAAGCGGGGTGACGGAGGAAAAATTGAAAAGCGGCAACATGGCCGTTATTTTTGGCATTACCCTTATTTTATCTCTGATCATCGCGTTTTTCATGCAATTCATCGTGATACATCAGGTGCATATTCACAGTTTCTTACGAAGCCAGGCAGGGGCCGAGAATCCGGAATCAGAAGCCGCCATATTACTTAAAAAAATTGACGAGTTATTTAGCACCAGTTACCGGACATTTAAACATGGCGCCTTTCATGGCGCGTTAACCGGTATCATGTTTGTAACCCCCATTATTGCCATTAACGCGTTGTTTGAGCGCCGGGGGTTTAAATACATTGCCCTTCATGCCGGATACTGGATCATTACCCTCGCGCTCATGGGTGGTATTGTTTGCGGATTTATCGAAATGTGACGCCTGTTAATTTTTAATTAAAATTAAATGTAATGCCAATGGATACCTCCTTAGAATTATCCATTGGCATTTTTTGATGATACCCGGGTCAAAACATAATCCGGAGGCCATTTTTCATTTCTTTTGCAATATTTTTTTGTTTTAAAACAATTTTACCTAATATTGCAGATATATTATTACACGTCGCGTTTTCTTGCGGCGCTACAATCACAAAATCAGAAACTGAAATTAACTATACTAATTCCCCCTTTTTATGTTTGAAGTTATGGACCTAAGTGGCAGGCCCCTGCCGGAATTGAAAGAAATTGCAAAATCCTTTTCCATTGATGGCAAAGGTCTGGCGAAAGGCGACCTGATCTTAAAAATTATTGATGCTCAGGAACAAAACGCCGGTCTCGCCAAGCAGGTTGTTGAAAAATTTTCAGGTAAAAACAATGTGAACAGAGAGCCAAAGGAAAAACGTCCTAGAAAGGTTAAACTGGAGCCCATCATTGAAGATTCTATCCAGGATGCCGTTACAATACCCGCTGAAGAAGAACCGGTTATTGCTCCCATAATCTCAAAAACGGAGGAAAGTTCGGAAAAACTGCCAGACGAAACCACCCAGGAAGATAATGAGACGGAAAGCGAAACTGAAACTGAAAATGCTGTAGCAGGGATGCCAAAGGAAGAACCGGAACCCGAAACGAAAAAACCTGAAAAAGTATATTACAATTTTGATAATATTGTATTTGTTACCGGAGTATTGGAAATTATGCCCGATGGTTATGGGTTCCTGAGGAGCTCAGACTACGATTACCTGAATTCCCCTGATGACGTTTATGTATCGCAATCACAAATTAAATTATTTGGTCTTAAACCGGGCGACGTAGTCAAAGGTGGCGTACGCCCACCAAAAGAGGGTGAAAAATACTTTCCATTAATAAAAGTCGATCAGATAAACGGGCGGGATCCGTCTTTTGTGCGTGACCGTGTCATTTTTGATTACCTAACGCCATTATTCCCTTACGAAAAAATAAAATTAACCGGCCATCCGCAGGAAAATTTAAGTACACGGGTGATGGATCTTTTTTCGCCGATTGGAAAAGGACAACGCGGATTAATCGTTGCCCAGCCTAAAACGGGGAAAACTGTTTTATTAAAAGACGTAGCCAATGCCATTGCATATAACCATCCTGAAATTTATCTGATCATTCTTCTAATTGATGAACGCCCTGAAGAGGTAACCGACATGGCGCGGAGTGTTAAAGCGGAAGTTATCTCGAGTACATTTGACGAGCCTGCTGAAAAACACGTAAAAATAGCCAACATTGTGCTGGAAAAAGCGAAACGTATGGTAGAGTGTGGCCACGACGTTGTTATTCTGCTTGATAGCATTACACGTTTAGCGCGCGCATACAATACGGTTTCACCTGCCAGTGGAAAAGTATTAACCGGAGGTGTAGATGCCAACGCTTTACACAAACCGAAACGTTTCTTTGGTGCCGCGCGTAAAGTTGAAAATGGCGGATCATTAACCATTTTGGCTACGGCCTTAACAGAAACGGGATCAAAAATGGACGAGGTTATTTTTGAAGAATTTAAAGGAACCGGAAATATGGAATTGCAGTTGGACAGAAAACTTTCCAACCGTAGAATTTATCCGGCGATAGATCTTTTGGCCTCCTCTACCCGCCGCGATGATTTGCTGATTGACAAAGAAACACTCACACGGCTTTGGGTACTCCGTAAACACCTGGGTGATATGAATCCGCAGGAAGCTATGGAATTTTTACTCGACCGTTTGCGCAGAAGTCAAACGAATGAAGAATTCTTAATCAGCATGAACGGCTAGTTATGAATAAACGCGCGCTGATCAACGGTCTTATTTATTGCGCCATAGCAATTGCATTTAAATTATACATTCTGCTGGGCGGTTATACGTTTAGTAAATTCGGATACAATTACTCCATCATCATTTCTATTTTCCTCATCATTCCTTTCTTTTTTATTAGCATCTACCAGGTACGTGAAAAAGAATACGGGGGCATTATTGGTGGCCGGGAAGCAGTGAGAATTGCTCTGAGCGTACTTTCGGTAGCGGTGGTAGTGATGAGTGTTTACAATTTTATCGAGTTTGCCTGGAAAGTACAGGATTTGTCGGTTGAATATTATAACAGTTCTGTTTATCTGGAGCGACTAAAAGAAATGCAGGCTAAAATGCCGGATAAAATAAAAACCGAAGACTTTCCAAAAATAATTCAGGAACAACTCGCATCCCTCTCTCCGTTCAAAGCCACTACCGGTAAATTGATCCCCATGCTTTTGGTTGGTCTTGGTGGTGCTTTTATTGCGGCAGTGCTGATGAAAAAATCATCAAAATAATTTACTTTAGCACATCCCCCTTTTAACATTTTAATTAAATGAAGTGACGGTACATTTTATGAAAAGATTAAATTCATTCTATCATAACTTATCTTGTTTAACTTTTTATTAATACTCGTTTCCGTTTTAGTATTTCAGTTTGGCTTGTCCGCGCAATCCGGGATTCTGTATGACACGCCTGCCGCTTTCGGGCCCTGCAACACTTACCTGAACATACTCGAGTACAAGCATTCATTTATTGATCTAAGGAAAGACACCTTAAGGTATGAAGCAGACAAGGACCGATTTGCTGCCATATTTATTCAACATAAAACACATTTACTGTCTGCGGAATTATTCGATAAAAATGGCCAGAAAGTTTCAAGCGGAAATTTATTGAACGGAACCGGCCAACTCGTCGTCACTATTAGTCCCGAGGCAAAATCCGCTTACAATTTTAAGAATGGTAAACTAAACGACAGCGCTGTTCACATTAGAAAAGGTAAGTTATTTGGTTATACTGTTTACAAAGACAATATTCCTGTGAAAAAGATGACTACCTTTTTGTCAACAAAAACCATTACAAATTACGATAGTCTTGGAAATCAACACGACAGCACGCTCTACTACGGGTACATCAAACACCTACCTACACCTTATAAATCCGTCTACCCCGATTTATATAAAGGAAAAATAAGACAGGTGTCGATCTACGAACACGGACATTTAAAAGAATTAATTATTTACAAAAAGAACGGAGCCATTAAAACACACGAAATCTATAAGGTAAACCCAAGAGATCTCAGCAAAAAATATCCGAAAAATTGTTTGTAACAACATTGGCTCTGCTTAGAGTCGGTGAACGAATACGATAAAATTAAGTAGCGAGATATTATCGTCGGTAAAGAAGACATCCACATCCGGATTTAACCTTCCTCAAAAAACAAAGGTTCTAAGTCATTTGTTTCCGATGCATCAAACAATCGCGAATGAATCATAAACCGTTTTCCTTTTGGGATTTCGATGGAAAAACTCGAGCCCCTGCCAGTTACCACGTCCAGTGTAAGCTGTGTATGCTGCCAATACTCAAACTGATCTTTACTCATCCAGAACGCAATGCCATCAATATATCCAAGACCCACATCGCTACTACCAATCCTGAAATCCCCCTTTTGAAAACACATGGGCGAAGAACCATCGCAACAGCCACCACTCTGATGAAAGAGTAAATCACCAAACTCTGTTTTTAATTCCCGGATGAGTTTAACTGCCGCGTCGGTGGCCAAAATTCTCTTTGTCATGGTGTTGGCTTAAATGGTAAAAAATCTTTTCATTTAATTAAAAGGTAAGGCGAAAGACAAGGCGCCGCGGTTGCAGGTTAATTAACCTATTATACACCGCAGCACCATTGTCCGCGCACAAACAACTAAAAGAATCCTAATTTCTTTTTATCATAAGAGATCAACATATTTTTTGTTTGCCGGTAATGATCCAACATCATTTTATGTGTTTCGCGTCCAAAACCTGACTTTTTATAACCGCCAAATGGTGCATGTGCCGGATAAGCATGATAACTGTTTACCCAAACGCGACCCGCCTTTATGGCACGAGGCACCTGATACAACTCATGCGCATCCCTTGTCCAAACCCCGGCACCAAGACCGTACAACGAATCATTGGCAATTTCGATGGCTTCTTCAGTGGTTTTAAACGTTGTCACACATACAACTGGTCCAAAAATTTCTTCCTGAAAAATGCGCATCTTGTTGTTGCCTTTAAAAATAGTAGGTTGAATGTAATAGCCGCCGCTCAGATCGCCGGGAAGTTTGTTGGCCTCACCACCCACGAGCACTTCAGCGCCTTCCTCCTTACCAATCTTCAGATAAGAGAGAATTTTTTCGTGCTGATCGTTAGACGCCTGCGCGCCCATCATGACGGTGCCATCCAACGGATGACCAATTTTAATGGATTTAGTACGTTCAACAACCCGTTTTATAAACTGATCGTAAATTTTTTCGTGCACCAAAATACGTGACGGGCAAGTACAGATCTCGCCTTGATTCAAAGCAAACATCACTGCACCTTCTACCGCTTTGTCAAAAAATTCATCGTCCGCGGCCGCCACCGATTCAAAGAAAATATTGGGAGATTTTCCGCCGAGTTCCATCGTGGCCGGAATGATATTTTCTGAAGCATACTGTAAGATCAGCCGTCCGGTAGTTGTTTCACCGGTAAACGACACTTTAGCGATGCGCGGGGAAGTAGCAAGGGGTTTACCGGCCTCCAAACCAAAACCGGTTACGATGTTGAGAACGCCCGGAGGCAAAAGGTCACCAATGAGTTCCATCAATACCATGATGGAAGTAGGTGTTTGTTCTGCAGGTTTTACAACCGTACAACAACCCGCAGCCAATGCTGGGGCTATTTTCCACGTGGCCATCAGTAAGGGGAAATTCCAGGGAATAATTTGGCCCACCACCCCTAAAGGTTCATGTAGATTAATGCTCACGGTAAACTCATCGTGCTCCGAAATAGTTCCTTCTTCGGCACGCAGAACGCCGGCAAAATAACGAAAATGGTCGATTACCAGCGGGAGATCCGCTGCACGGGTCTCGCGGATTGCTTTCCCGTTATCAATAGTTTCAACAATGGCAAGGTATTCCAGATTATCTTCGATGACCTGCGCAATTTTTAATAAAATGCCGCTGCGATAGGCAGCTGAACTTTTGCTCCATGCAGGAAAAGCCGCATGGGCAGCATCCAGAGCCAAATCGACATCTTCTTTGGTAGAGCGAGCCGCTTTTGTAAAAACTTTCCCATCAACCGGTGATGGGTTTTCGAAATAGTCTCCTTTTACGGGTGGTACAAATTTACCGCCAATAAAATTTCCATACTTTTCTTTGAATTTTGGTCTTTGAGTCAGATTTTCCATAGTGTATATAATTAGTTCGGCACAAGATGAACATAGACCTTTATAAACTGCTTCAAAAACGTCCCGGCTTATAGCACAAATTTCCCAAAATGACCTAAGTCGAGGCGAAAAGGCGTTGATTTATTATATTTGAGTGAACAACCACGAACTAAATGCATAAGATAAACCCATATAGTTTGAGCGAGGTTTCAAAACTTAGGACAGAGGTTGAACAAAAAACCGTGTTCGCATTAAACAAATGTGAATTAAACATTTTTGAAACCCATAAGAAGGCCGAACATGTAAAACTAAGTTTTGAAGGTTTTACTATTACGTCGATGTTACGAGGCAAAAAAATCATTTACGAAGACAACGCCGAACCGTTTAGCTATACTCCTGGCGAAACATTTATGCTACCCGCCAATCAGGAAATGGTGATTGACTTCCCAGAGGCAGATTACAGTAATCCCTCACAATGCACTGCCCTAGTTATTGAAAATGATTATCTGCAAAAACAGCTGGAATACATCAATGAACTTTTTCCACGCGATAAAGAAAACTCCATGGTTTGGAACCTTAATCCGAATCAGTTCTTTCTACAAAATGACGATAAAATCGCGGCGATCAGTAACCGTCTTTTGAAATTATTTTCGAGCGATGACCCTATGAAAGATGTATTGGTGGACATTAAGCTGAAAGAACTGGTACTATCGATTATGCGCCTGCAAAACTTTAATTTTGCCGATGTCAGCGAGTCGGCGGGACACAAACATACTAACCAGCGTTTCAAAGCGGTGGTAGATTATATCCGGCAAAACATCACATCCACAATCCACATTTCTGAACTAAGCAGGATCGCTTACATGAGCAAATCTGTTTTTTACAGGGCATTTAACAACGAGTTTGGTCTACCTCCGGCTCGGATGATCCTGAACGAAAAAATAAAACATGCCAAATTAATGATGGCCAACGAAAATGCCCGGATTAAAGAAGTATGTTTTGCACTTGGTTTTTCTGACCCTAATTATTTTTCAAGGGCGTTTAAAAAAGCCGAAGGCCTCACTCCAGGGCAATACATTGAACGATTAAAGGAAGCAACATCCGGCTAAAACGAGTTTTCACTCTCCATTTCTATTTTTTTCGACGGATCTTTTTCTTTTTAGGGGCTGATTCTTTTTTCTTAGCTCTCTTAAATAGAGAAGTTCCCGGTGCACAATCGTCTACCCGTTTCATGTGTTTTCGGCACACCGGATTTCTGAATAATGAGATTCCCAGATTAAAATACACGCCAACCCCATATGTTTTTTTTGGAATGGCTAATGGAAACATATTATCGACACCAAACACAAGACTTCTCATCCTGAAGGCAAAACCTAACTGAGGATACATAAATTTTTGAAACGTCAGGGGCATTGCCACCTCAAAATTCTTAAATTCAGCCCGCGGACAAACAGACAACAGATTTGACCCCTGAACACCTATCACTCTGCTGGGAATTAAATTTTTAACTACGGTGCCGTTTAAATAAATATGATTTTCAAAATTCCAGTCAAACTGCACGGATAAAGCGGTTGGTAATGCTGCCAGAATGGGGTTATTATTAATGGATGAATTGAAGTCTAACCGAAGCTGTTCCTCATAGGTTCGATTACCATAAGTGCTAAAAAATCCCGAACCGCTGGCTTCCGCCCGGGTGGTATTTTTTTTAAACCGAATGGCGCCAACATCACGAAGCGACACCCCGATTTTATATTTGTAATCCACATATTTGCAATTGGATTGCCGGGAGTTAGCATAATACGTATCAATAAGCCCTAACATTTTTTTATACGTAAATCCCAAATCAACCCCAAGACCCCTTCCGGTATTCCAACCGGGCTCATTGTAACGGATCTTTGAACTGAATTTTTCAACTTCAATACTGGAATCCTGGATCGCCCCTTTTAATTCTAAAATGTTTCCATAAGCCACGTTAATTCCCGTCAGGTATTTCACATTTCCTCCAACACTTATCAAATCATTCTTACGTTTCTTAACCATCATCCCAAAGTTTACACCGTATTCTACCCAGGTCATGTTTGAAAAACGCATGTTTTTTAAATCAAGACTGAATGGGTAAGAAATAGTGGGATTCTCCTCCAGCTTCAGAAATAAATTGGTGAGCTGGTACGGCACTTTTTTCAGTTCGCCGACCGACCGGCCCCTGATAAAAAAACCGGCGCCATAATTACGTTTACTGATAATAAAGGCTGGCGCTTCGACAGAGGCTACCAACATTAAGAATTTTTTAAAATTTAGATTCGCTGGCTGCGGATCGGGGATATTACCTGTTGTGATTGTACGCGCAAGCGTAAATCCGGGAATATAAACGAGATTATTCATGCCATAAGCGTTTACCCCTGCCAGATTGAGCTGCATATAGGCACGAGAGTCAACCGTGGAAGAAGGGTTAAGAAAAATACTGTTTGTACTCGAATAATTGCTATTGCTAATTCCCAGCTTCTCCTGAGCAAAATTTGGAAATAACAACAAAACAAAAAGGCTCACCAGCAAACTATTTTTCATAGACACATCTGTTTCGAAAAAAAAAGCTATTGAGTGTAATCCACACGCGTCAACTTGTTAATTTACCTGAATAAAGATATATGACCATTACGTACCATTTTTTTATCACTTCCCTTTTCAACCGTCTCAATTCTGTACACATAAATATCTTCCGGGCACAGGTTACCCTTAAACCGGCCGTCCCACCTGGCATTAATGCTGGCGGAGGAGAAAACGGTATTTCCCCAACGGTCAGAGATCACTAAATTATAAAACGAATATTCACAAGGAGATACCGGATAGAAGTAATCGTTCCGATTATCCTCATTTGGAGTGAAACTGTTTGGTACCAGTATCTCACATTCGCAGGCCTTTAATTTCACTTTCACGCTATCTACTTGTACCCCGCAGTTTCTACTTTCAGTTTTCACCCAATAGGTGCCCTCTTTAGTAGCAATAATAGCCGGGGCGGTAGAACCGGTACTCCAGGTGATTTTATTTTCGGGAGCCGTTTTGATACTCAAAATTTTATTTTCATCGTTCAGGCAGAAAGAAATGTCGTTATTAAAAGAAGCGGCTGCCACCTGAATAAATTTAACCCTTGCCGTATCAACAACCGAGCAACCTTTGTTAATCACCTTCACCCAATAACGTCCGGTAGTTTCAACTTTTATTTTCTCGGTGGTTTCATGAGTACTCCACATGTATTTCATGCCGGAATTTTTCGCATCGAGCACCAGCACTTGTCCTTTACACAATACGGTGTCCCTTAAATTTGTTTTTGGTTTTACATACAGTCGGACGTATGTACTGTCTTTATATATTCCCTGAGCAAATGTCACTTTGAGCCGGTAGCGACCCGATTGTTTGGCGACATTTATTTTTTTTGTACCGCTAATTATTTTTGACGGGGTAGTCCATTCAATTCCAGCTCCTTTTTCAAAATCATGTTTTAATTCAATAAAAGCCAGTGTATCGTCGGAGCAAAAGCGCATGGTATCGGGCAGCATACGGCTGTAACGTTGAGCAAACAACGTAGTAAAAGTTAGAAGGAATAAATATGTTAGAAGTGTTTTTATATTATTGATCGAGTTCTATTGTGATTAACGTGCCATTTGACGAAGGATCGAGGGTAGATTTGTCGACCATCGTTACTTTCTGTTTTTTTCCGGTTAATTTAGAATTTATTTCTAAAATATTTTTGATTGTGCTTGTACCAAGCGATTTATGCCCTGTTTTTACATGCTCGGCGGCTTTTATCAGTCCGATTCCATCATCTTCGATGATGATAAAAAATTTCCCAGTCTCGTGTCTTTTAAAGGAAATAGTAAGGGTGCCATGTTCTTGTTTTGGTAAAATACCGTGAATGATACAATTCTCGACATGAGGCTGAATAATCATGTTCGGGATCTTGATCTCATGTGTGTTAACGGTTTCATCGATGTGGATCACATAATCAAATTTATTTTTAAACCGCTCCTTTTCCAACTCCAGGTAATAGGTAAGCCTTGCCAGTTCGTCGTAAAGGGTAATATCACTCTGCGATGCTTTTTCAATAATCATTCTGATAAGCCTCGAAAATTTAGCCAGGTATTCACTCGCCTTTAAACTATTATTGGTGTTAATATAGTTTTGAATTGATGTGAGTGAGTTAAAAATAAAATGTGGGCTTAAAAGTGAGTTCATCGCCTGGTGTTTTAACAGGTTTACATGCTGCTCCTCCTGCAAACGTTTACGCGCCTTCAGTTTTACCCGTCTGATCCAGACTACGCTAATCCCAACAATAAGTAATAGTCCACCGAGCGTTATGAACAAATAGGTTTCCTGCCTTTCGGATAATTTTTCGTCCTTGGCAATTTTAAGTACTGTGCTATCGCTCCAAACCAGATTATCGGCCGAAGCAGATATCTCCATGCGATGAAAGCCGCCCTTTAATTGTAAGGATAAGGAAAGTTCGTTAATCATTTTCCAATCCCCGTCATCCAGTTTGTATCTAAAAAACTGTTTGTTGGGTTTATTAAAAAACGGACTGTAAAAATAAATCGTCACATCTTCCTGTTCAGCTTTTAACGTTAGGGTATTATTATCGGCGTTCACCGTTTCGCCATTTGCAGTAATATAATTGATGGATATGGGTTCCAGTTTCGAATCATACCCATTGATATGATCCAGATCGGTAGTTGCAATACCCCTTGCTGTTGCAATAGTAACAGTGCCGTCGTTAAAAGCCATGTCGTTGACCGAATTGGATGGTAAACCATTTGATTTGTTGAATAATTTTAAAGGAGTAAATTGCGAATCGCAAATATACACCCCATCGAGCGTTGCCAACCAGATTTTCCCGTTGAATTGTTTTATTTTTTTTACACTATTTAAATAAAAATTACCTATTTGGCGCACCAGATTACCGGAAGAAACATCGGTAATTCCTGCCTCGTGCGCTGCATATAATTTGTTATTAATAAGTGCGAGATCATTAATATGAAAATTAAGCTCGGGTCTTATCAGATGACGGTACTTTTTTGTATTAAACAGATAAAGATACAAACCGTTATTTGTAGCAATAAACAAGGAGTCGTTTTGCTTAAAAAAAGCGTTTACCGATATGCGGTAATCGGGAAAAGAAATGAGCGTGTCTAACACTTTACTTCCATCGAGAGTGCACAATAGAATATCAGCCTGGTGATCTGCTAACACGCTTTGTTTATTGTTGATAGGATAAAACTGTCGTGCTACTACTGGCTTGAGTTTATAACTGTTTTTTGAATCAAAAAACAATGCGGGTGACAGGTTAAACGGACTGCTTTTAGAGTAATACAAAACCCCTTCCCACTCCGTAATCCCATTTACCGGATCAGGAATTTCATCGGGTTTCGAAAGTACTTTTTCTTTGTTATTGGTAAGGTTTAATCCGTAAAGCCCATTACCGGTAGCGGCCACTAACAGATTATCTTTGAGGTAAACCTGCCCCACATTTAAATTACTATTGTTATAAATAAAATTGATAGAAGTAAAAAATGGATTCTGAATGTAATAAACCCCTTCATTAAAAGTGCCCACCCAAATATTTTCCTTTTTGTCTTTATAAATGCAATTAATAAGTGCTGAAGGAAGCCCAAGAATATCGAAGAGGTCATAGGTATTTCCATGTTGATAGAGATACAGATGATCGTCGGGATAAGACGTAAACCAGACTCTGCCAAAATCGTCAGCAACCAGTTTATCGATACTTTTTTCCCCTCCTAACTGAAATGTAAAACTTTTCGTTTTGTAAACAGGCGTAATTTCCTGAATAATTTTATTGTTCGATACAATTAGAATACTGCCAGAGGTCCCCAGTACCAAATCCCCATTAGGTTTCTGCGTAATAGCGTGTATCGGTTCATTTTTTACAACCGGGAGTTTTTTTTGGTACCCATCGGTTACATCGTACAAACCATCACTCCTGCCAACAAGAATCTTACCATCATTGGTTTTATAAATACAAAAAGCGCGGTTAAGTTTTTCCTTAGAATTTAATTGATCGTCGGTCATTTTTCCCGATTCCAAATCAAGAATAGTCAGTTTTATTTCGGCGCTGAGTAAAAAAGCAAAGTTCGCGTTAATAATAAGATTGTCGGCATTGTTGTTAAAATGAAGGTTTTTCAAAAAACCAAATTGTTTTGTTTTTGTATTGTAATCTACAATCCCCTCTCCTCTAATAGAAAGGTAAAGCGCTTCCTTACTTTTTATTTTTGTATTAAGCAACGCATTACTCTTCAGACTATCAATAAGCAATACTTTAAAATTATACCCGTCGTAATAATAAATTCCGTTTTGTGTTGTAAAATAAATAAGGCCGTTTTCCTGTTGCTCAATGTTAAAAATATTAGCATTGTTAAGCCCCTCCTCACTTCCTAATTTCTGAAAACTGAATGTGGGGGTTTGTGCGCTGAAATAGCCAATAACTAAAAAACACCTAAAGAAATAATATAATCTGAATTTAGTCACAGGCACTTGATTAAGCTCTAATCAATTTTTATATGAATTTCTTTTGTGACGCTTTTAAGAGGTCAGGTGGCGCCTGAATATAAAAATACAAAAAGCCCGTTAAACGGGCTCCATGTTTTGAATAAAAAATGAGTTATTATTTTGGTGACACCGATTTGGTACGGATAAAGTCCGAAAATTCCTGAATTCTGGCTTTACTCACTTGTACGCGTGTGCCATCACTTAAGATGACCTCTCCTCCCTCGTGATTACTGTATTCCTTTACAAAATTGATATTGATCAGCGCTGAACGGTGAACCCTAAAGAAATCTGTTTCAGGTAAAATGGCCTCAAACTCCTTTAAGGTTTTACTGGCCACAATTTTTTTCTGACCTTGTAAAAACAGATTGGTATAATTATCGCTTGCTTCCAGCCAGATAATGTCCTTAAAGTCAACCAGGGTAAAACCCTTACTATGACTAATAAGCACGAGGTTTTTGTCCGTATCGTTTTTTGACGCCGCAGCAATGCCTTTACCTTCGTAATACTGAACCACTTTATGCACCGCCCCCTGGAGCTCTCCAAGCATCAATGGTTTTAATAAGTAATCGGTAGCGCCGGCCTTCACCGCGGTAATTCCATGCTCACTGTACGCGGTGAGGAAAATTACACAAAAATCGCGGTTGTAAATACCTTCCAACATCTGAAAACCATTCATGCCCGGCATATTTATATCCAGAAAAACAACGTGAGGCTTCAGTTCCTGAATTTTTAATTTACCTTCCGGGCCACTGGCCGCTTCACCCACGATTTCAATTTCAGGACAATAATTTTCGAGCATATTGCGGGTATTGCTCCTGCTGTCCTCTTCATCGTCTATAATAACTGCGCGGTATTTTTGCATAGGAAATTTTTTACTAAACTAACTATTAAAGTAATACAAAAATTGTCAATTAGCAAGGGCCTGTTCTGGCTGAGTAAAGGGCAAAAAATCCACTACTTTCCTGGTCGATACCCTGATTTTTGAAAAAGCGCCTCCTGAATTTTATAGGTTTTGAAAAACTGGTGAAACAAAAGATGGGCTTGCTTTAACAGTTCTTTTTTGGTAGAAGGGGATTTTAGCTTCCTTTCTGCCACCTTTCCGGCTTTTTTATCAGTGAAGGCCTTTGTGAGCACTAACGATTCTTTAAGCGCTTCTATGGCAAGACCTTGATCCTTAATCTGTCCAATTTGTTTTACCGTAAAATTCAATGCGCAAAACGCGTTAGCGTTTATTCGGATATAGGTGGACAACCCCGTTTTAACCGGAAGTTGATTATAAGGCGATTTTTTCGCTTCCTGCCCGCAAAAATCATGCTCCCAGGCTTGATGGGTTTTATCTTCTCGAAGTTGTATGATCCCATGTAAACTCTGACCGTACATACTTGCCCATCTTAATTTTCGGCGAAGTTCATGTACTTCAGATTCCATTTTCTTGAATCCGGTCGGGTATTGCATGTAAAAATGTAATGCTGCTTTTAATTCCCATCTGATTTCTTCTTCCATTTTACGGATCAGGTGCTCATCATCGAAATTGATTTTGAATTGGCTGATCAGGTTATGAAAGGTGTCCTGATAGTAGTTATGCTTAAGCAGTTTTTTGTTTAGCTTCAGCAATGCCTCAACACGTTTAGCCTCGAAATAAGTTTTTTGTTTTGCTCCAATGATGGATTTTTTTGAAAAATGAAGGTATAAGTGATCCTGATCGTCGATCTTTCCAAGCAGGTCCTCCAGCTTCTTAATTTTTTTTAGTGCCTCTTTTATGCCTGCATCCCGATGCGTAAAATTTAATAAACGCAGCAGCGATTCCAGCATAAACAGTGGCTCCCTCGCGTTATGGTCGTATAAAAACCCAGCGGGGTCTGTTTTTGTAAGCGCCTGCTGGAATAAACCAACCAGCTGCCTGCAATATGTTTCAAGAAGAAAAAACCCTTGTTTGTTTACCCGTTCGTTTTTTAAAATCATTTTTTATTACCCCGGCGGATTTGATGACCAAAATAAATTCTGTAAAACATCGGCTCCTTTACCAACATGTTTACCTCAATAAAGTTACAGTCCCCTTTGCGTCATATAGTTGTCCGTCTTTACCTTTGGCAGTAATAATATACAAATAGGTACCGTCAGGAGAATCTTTCCCTTCCAGGTTTTTTCCATCCCAGGCAATGTTGCCTTTATCGGTGGTTAATTCGTACACCTTATTCCCCCAGCGATCATAAATTTGGGCTGTGATCTCACTAAGGTTTGCTGATTTTAGAAAAAATACATCGTTACTATTATCGCCATTGGGCGTAAAGATATTTGGAACCTCTAATTTAGAAGGAATGTCAACATGAATTACTTTCGCTGCCGTATCGGAACAATTACCCTTACTTGCGAAAAGGGTAACGGTATATGTGCCAGGTTGATTGTAAACGGTTGAAGTGTTAATATTTGTGGTTGTGGTAAGCGTTGTGCCATTACCAAAACTCCACACGGAAGTAATACTTGAGGTGCCCGTAATACTTGAAGTAGATGATGAATTGTTTACAAAATCGACCTCAAAAGGTGCAAAGCCATCATCAGCATCGGATACAAAATTAGCATTAAGCTCTCCGTTTACCACGTTTACTTTGATATCACTTTTACATCCATTTGACGTGGTTATAACCGTTAAACTGTACTCACCAACTCCATCTGTTGTCAGTGTAAGCGTGTTAGCGTTTTTTATATTAGGGGTAGGAAGGGGGGCTGTCCATTGTGAAGTGATATCGCCGGGTTTAAGTCCAATGGCTGTAACACTCAGACTTACGCCAGTGTTTGAGGCACCACAATCCAAAGCCACCAAAGTATTTGTTTGCAACACAGGGTAAACACGGTTATCACCAACCAACACAGTAGTTTGTGTTATACACCCATTGTTGCGATCTATTACCGTCATAGTATATATCCCAACTGTTCGCGCCTTGTATGAGGCAACGGTATCTTCATTGGCAACCTGCGGACTTGGTCCGTCCCAACGTGTAACTGCTGTTCCCAATGGAGCGAAGAAATTCGGAGCCTCATCCAGGCTGCTCCCATTTACTAAAGTTTGTTCGAAGGTTATACAATCCAAGGGTCCTGCACCATTTATCTTTGGACGCGGCGGTCGTATGTTCTGGTAAATGGGTACCAAGGTTGAAGTTTTACACTGGTTGTTTTCATTAGTGACTGTCAAGGTATATACGTTTACCACTGTAGCAGATATAGCCGTATTGGTGGTGGTTTGCACAACGGTTGTCGCATTGGGAACTGTATTAGGGTTACTCCCATTCTGGAAACTCCAACTGTACGCCACGTTTGTGGTTGTACTCAACCCTTCCAAAACAACAGAAGGTGTTCGGCAGGTTAAGGTACGTGTAGCCGCATTTACTGTAGCGTTTGGAGGAAAAACATCCTGAATGATCGGCACGATAATGCGTGTTTCGCAAAGGTTATTAATATCCTGTACAATAAATGTATAGTTACCAGGTGCAGTCAGGGTATAATCCAGGATATTGGAATACGTGTAAGTTGGAGAACTATAGCCCGGAGGTAATACTGCGAAGCTCATAGATCCACCACCCAGTGGTGTCGTATTGGGATTAACAATGCTAACCACGGCAAAAGAAGTGGTGGAGCAACCCACCGTAAAATCATAAGGTGAAGGACTAGCAACGTTGTACACCGGATAACCCAAATTAGAAGTTACCTGAACTGTTTTGGTGGTACTACAGCCATTTACATTATTGGTCACCACATGGGTATAGGTACCCGGACCGCCAAGGCTAAAGATCGAATACTGGCCGCCACCTTGAACCGGCAAACTAACCCCGGGTGAATACCATGAATGTGTGACATTAACCGTTGGATTTATTGCGGTTCCGGTAACAGTAGCTACTACGCCTGGACCGCAGGAAATAATTTGATTTACCGGGTTAACGCCTGTAACAGGCAGCGTCTGATCTAAAGCAATTGCAACCGTATGCTGAACAGCGCAACCTGTATAAGTGTCCTGCATATAACAGGTATAGTTACCAGGCGCGGTAATATCCACCATTTGGTTAAGCGAGGTAAATGTGTTACTGGACCAATAATAATAAATGGTGGTGTAAGGCGGAATTCCTATATAATTATTGGAGGCGTTAAGGTTAACTGTCGGGTTTGAGCAAGTGATGTCTTGTGTACCAACTATAGAAAACGTTGGCTGCGGTGCGACGTCTACATATAGACCTGTTCCACAATTCCCGAGCCCCGACAAAAAGTAGGGTCCTGCAATTGCCGTGCTGGTGACTGCTACTGTGGGATTTTGAACATTGGAAGTGAAACTATTAGGCCCCACCCAATTATAAACGGGTCCAGGAAAATTGGTAGTTAAAGAAAGTGTACTTCCAACGCAAACCGGACTATTGCTGTTTATATAGTATCCGCCTTGTATGGGGACAAAGGTTACAAAATTAGTAGACACTGTTGCAGTTTGGCCACTTGCCCCTTGTGTAGCCCCATTGGAGGTTAGCTCACCGGCAACCGCCCCAGAAAAAGATGTCCCATTAAGTCCACCATTCACCAATGGAATAACCGCTCCGGCAGATAAGGCGACAAATCCCCCACCGCCACCGCCACCAGCACCTTCGCTTTCGGACTGAATAAACAATTGATCTCCACCTTTACCCCCAACAGCCCTAATAGTTTGACTAGAAACAAGTGTGCTAGTTTTTATAACAATGCTTCCGCCAGCGCCAGCGCCGGAGGCAGGGTCACAATTACAACCCGTCGTGTTACCTGCGGTGTTACCATCAGACGAAATAAGCCCCGAACCGGTGACACTCGTTGTAATTAAATAAACAATGCCACCGCCGTTTGAACCAGAGGCCGAGGCATTATTGTTGGCATCGGCAGCACCACCCCCACCGCCAAAATATATTCGGGATTCGGGATTTATGTTATTCAGCGGTCGGCCACCTATACCACCCACTTCTCTTCTCAAGTCGCCTCCCCATGCAGGGTTACCTGGGCCCACTAAAGTGGCATCCAAGTTTGCACTTCCATAAGAATAACCTCCGTGTCCTCCTCCGGATGAATTGGTCAGCGAATTACCATTGTTACCATAAGCAGTTGAAAGTGCCCAGGCGGCCAGCTGATTAGTAGCATTTACAATCATTACGCCTTCGCCGCTCCACACATTGCCATTATTCCCATTAGCGCCACCAGCACCAGCACCATTGTGCGCACTGCCTGCACCGCCGCCGTTTGCAGGAGCCCCACGACAGTGACGACCTCCGATTAAATCATACTCAGTTCCATACCCAACAATACTTTCACCTTTTTCTCCCCCATGACCACTTAACGTGGATTTGAATTCGGTGTTACCATAAGTCGCTCCTGTATTGTAAAATATAGCTCCACCCCTAAAACCAGCTCCATTAGATGTAATGGTTCCATTATTTACAATGGTGGTTGCGCTAAGTACCACCACTCCACCAAATCTGTACGTTTGCGGTCCAATTATGGTATCCTTCCATTGCTTCGGGGTAATGCTCGCACCCGCATTAATTGTAAGGGTTTCATAACGTTCCACTTTAACCACCTGGGTTCTACCAACAACGGTGAATGAATTTGTAAAAGCAGTTTGAACAGTAACAGTGTTGCCGTTTATGCTTTGTACGTATTTAAACACATACAACCCGGCACTGCCATAATCTAAAATAGTACCATAACTTGGAGTATTAGTGGTATCCATGGTCGCGCCCTGAGCCTGATAGATCATTACCAGATCGCCTGGGCAAAGGGCAAAAGAATAACTCGGCGCATATACAAATGTATAGGTTCCGGGAGAAATGCTTTGGGAAACAGGTGCATAGCGGTTAACGATGGTGTTGGCTGCGGAAATAGTTTGACTTCCATTCCAGCCAAATTGCGATGATACCTCAAGAGAACAAGATATTATCAGAAATAACAACAGATTTTTCATAGGACATATTAGAACAAGTACACGTAAAAATAACATAATAAAAGAAAAGAGTCAATATTAATGCTAGAGAGACGAATTTTTAACTTTTAGGATTAAAAGCCAACATGAACTGATAAAAGTCATTCCAAACCTACAGACAATCTGGTGCTTGCACATTCATTTATCCGCTACCTCAGCAGAGTAACCGTTCCCTTTGCGTCATATGTTTGTCCGTCTTTACCATTGGCAGTAATAATATACAGATAGGTACCGTCAGGAGAATCATTCCCTGTCAGGTTTTTTCCATCCCAGGCAATATTGCCTCTGTCGGTAGTTAATTCGTACACCTTATTTCCCCAACGATCATAAATTAAGGCTTTAATTTCCACCAAATTTGCACTCTTTATGAAAAAGACATCGTTACTGTTATCGCCGTTTGGTGTAAATATATTTGGTATTTCCAATTTGGAAGGGATGTCCACGTAGATCACTTTAATCACGGTATCCATACATCCTCCTTTGCTCGAAAACAGCGTTACCGTGTAGCTACCAGGCTGATTATAAAGGGCGGAGGTGGTAACATTTGTTGTGGTAGTGAGTGTGGTTCCATTACCAAAACTCCAAACGGAAGTAATACCTGATGTACCGGTAATACTTGAGGTGGAACTTGAATTATTTGTGAAATTGACCGTAAGTGGTGCAAAACCGGAATCACGGTCAGGAACAAAATCCCCGGTCAACAAGCCACTTGTAACTTTCACTCTGATGTTACTTCTACAACCATTTGAATTGGTGGTAACGGCCAGAGTATATTCACCAACACCATTTGTGGTAAGTGTAAGTGTATTCGCGTTTTTAATATCGGGAGTTGGCAGGGGAGTCGTCCACAAAGCAGTTACATCGCTGGCCTTCAGCCCCACCGCCGTTACACTAAGGTTTACACCACTGGTGGTAGCGCCACAATCCAACGGCACTATGCTATTCGTTTGTAATACCGGGTACACGCTATTATCGGCCACTAACACGGTTGTTTGTGTGATACATCCATTATTGCGATCCATCACAGTCATCGTATATAATCCCACTGTTTTAGCTTTGTAAGAAGCCACCGTGTCTGTATTATCAACCTGAGGGCTTGGTCCTTCCCACTTTGTAACCGCGGTACCGAGAGGTGCGAAGAATCCAGGGGCTTCATCCAAAGTACTCCCGTTTACAAGCGTTTGCTCAAAGGTGATACAATCCAAAGGTCCCGCCCCATTAATTTTAGGACGCGGTGCACGAATATTCTGATAAATTGGTACCAGCGTGGTGGTTTTACAGAGATTGTTGGTATTGGTAACCGTTAATGTATAAATATTTACAACCGTTGCGGAGATGGCAGTGTTAGTTGTAGACTGCACGGTTGTAGTAGCGTTAGGTACTGAGTTGGGATTGCTGCCGTTTTGAAAACTCCAACTGTAAGTTACAGGAGTAGTTGTGCTTACACCCTGTAATACGGTGGAAGGAGTGCGACACGTGAGCGTGCGTGTACTGGCATTCACCAATGCGTTTGGTTGAAAAACATCCTGTATGACAGGCATTACAATTTGTGTTTCACATAAATTATTTACATCCTGAACGATAAATGTGTAATTACCAGGCGTGGTAAAAGTATAATCCAAAACACTTGAAAATGTATACGAAGGTTGACTGAATCCCGGGGGGAGCACGGCAAAACTCATAGATCCACCGCTTAAAGGCGTAGTGTTAGGATTCACAATGTGCGCATCGGTAATGGATTTGGTGGAACAGCCCAACGTAAAGTTAGCAAGACTTGAAAGACCAAATGTTGGAAATCCCAGATTACTGGTTATCTGAATAGTTTTGGTGGTGCTGCAGCCATTCACATTATTCGTTAACACATAAGTATAGGTACCCGGACCACCGGTTAACCCGTAAAGTGAGTATTGTCCGCCTCCCTGCGCAGGAAAAACGCTTGTGGGCGAATACCACGCATGCGTCACATTTGTTGTCGGACTTATTGCGGTGCCGGTTGCTGTTACAACAGAACCCGGACCACAAGTAACATTCTGATTCACCGGACTAACAACCGATGTGGGTGGAACCTGATCAACATAGATGGTAAAAGTTCTTGAACCGGCACATCCCGTTAACGGATCAAAACCAGTAACCACCCAGTTGCCGGCGCTAAATTGATTGTAACCTGTGGTTGTCCCCGATAAGGGGGCTAAAACGCCGTTGGTCCATGTGTAATTATACGCCGAAGGTGTTGCGTCAAGAAAAATAGTTGGCTGCGCACAACTTACGGTATAGGACTGTCCCGGTGGATTTAAGCTCACGGTGCCAGCGCCACCCAGACCAAGAGTTGAACTGGCGGTTCCGCTAAATCCACATACCGAAGAGGTGTAAGTTACCGTTATTGTTCCGCTGGGAGCGCCTCCGCCAACACTAATAACGTTACTGGATGAAGAACCTGTCCAGCCACTGGATAAAGACCAGGTGTACACCGCGTTAGCAATGGGTTCAATGCTATAAGTGGCGCTTCCCCCACACGGTACCGGGCCGCCATAAACCGGAGGTGTACATGGCGATTCGTTATAAAGCTGCAAAACTTCGGCAGGCGTAATCGCTCTGTTATAAAGGTAAAAATCATCCAATGAGCCAGCCCAATAACGCGAATAAAGCGGAATTCCATTGGCGGTTGCTCCACTGCCGATAATTACAGGCGCTGCGTTCCCGGTGCTAATAACCGCATTGGTGCCCGAAACATTGCAAACAATGTTTGGTTGTAAAACACCATCAATGTAAAATAATACACTGCTATATACTGTACTCACAGTGGCGTCATAAACAATGGCGATGTGATGCCATGCATTATTCATCAAACAGTTATTGCCGCGAATGAGAGCCTGATTCGACAAATCGAGTCCAACACCCGCGGCGCAGTAGTTCCAAACGACCTGATAGGCATCCCCAGTTCCCGTTGAGGTGCCATAGTGAAATGCCGAACGGGGGTTATTAATTACCGAATTAGTGGTTTTCGCCCAAAATGAAACGGAACGCGACACAGTGCCGGTAGGTCCCGCAGCGAGCATCACAATGTTATCGTCTACCCCGTCGAACCAGTAAGCGCTGTTGGGAATACCGCAACGGTCAACAGTAAGTGTCGCTCCATTCACTGTACCGTTATTATTACTTCCAGATCCGTCATTGGCATTACCATTAAACTTCCACTCACCAACAAGGCCATTGGTTGGTACCTGAGCTTGTAAAGGGGAACTAACGAAGTTTAAAATAACGCTACATAGAATAAAAAGGTGTCTCATTTTTTGTTAGATTTAAGTAAATGTATGAAAAATAAAAAAGCCCGAAGCGCAAACTTCGGGCTTAGATCAACCTAACGGCATAAGTGGCTTAGGCCGCTTTTTGATTAAGGACCACTTCACTGGCGACAATTTCAGTGGAATAACGCTTTTGACCGTTTTTATCAGTATAACTGCGGGTCGAAATTCTACCCTCTACACTCACAAAACTTCCTTTTTGTAATTCGTTTTCGATGCGCTCGGCAACTTTTCCCCAGGCAGTTACAAAATGCCATTGCGTGTCGGCCGATTTTTCACCATTGCGGGTTACATACTCCTCTTTGGTGGCCATAGAAAAGCGGGCCAGTTTACTCCCATTTTCAAAATTTTTGATTTCAGGGTTATTTCCCAGGTTGCCGGTTAATTGTACTTTGTTAATTGCATTCATGATTGATACGATTTATTTGATGATTTATAATTTTAATTATTGAATTGATGTTTATTACGCTGCTTTTTGTACATACACAAATAACTCATTCGCAACTATCTCGGTAATGTTACGTTTGAGGCCCTCTTTATTCGTAAAGGAGCGGTTAAAAAGTTTTCCATCAATGGTAACCTGGGTACCTTTGTGTAAAAGCCGCTCGGCAATGTCTGCAAGGTTGCCCCACGCAACCACCGAGTGCCACTGTACGTCATTTACTTTTTCTCCTTTTTTAGTCCTGTAGGTTTCAGTTACAGCCAGTGTAAAACGCGCCAGTTTGGTTCCGTTTTCTAAAATTTTAACTTCCGGGTTAGCGCCTAATCGTCCGATCAGTTGTACGTGGTTTTTCATGTTCATCATGGTTTCTTGTTTTTACTTTATTATTTATTTAGTTCGTGCCGAGCTGAAAGTTTAATTTGAAAACGCGTTCTTTCAAATCGACAGCACAAAGGTGCGGCAACCAAAAAACTTTATTCGGTTTTTAGTCACTTACATCCGTATAAAATCAATTGTAACCGTTTGTTGTCGGATAAAACTCGACGTATTTCCTGCCAGAAACCCTTTTCTGTTAAAGGATACAGCGAATTTATAGTCATCAGCTATTTTTTTTCGGCCCTAGCTAAGGATGCCAAAAAACGGGAAGATTTTTCTCAATAAACCTATTAACTGACTTAAAAAATCAGAAATTATTGGGTTATTGTTTTGTTTTTTTGTAGTTTTACCTGTCTTCTTAAATAAATTCAGTTGGATGATGCTGCAAAAACAAGTACACCCATATATAAACAGAAGTCGCATCTTTTTCATGGCATTCAGTTTTATCGCCATGATCACTTCAATCAAATCGCAGTCACCCGGTGGTTACGCCACTGGTTTACGCTTTTGGATCAAAGCCAATGCCTCCACGTTTAGTGATGCAGGCGTTACCCCCTGCACGAATTCCACGGCCGTGCAACAATGGAACGACTTAAGCGGGAATGGATTTAACGCCAGTCAGCCCACTTCTAACCTTCGCCCCACCTACTTTAGTACCGGTGCCAATGGCAATCCGGTGGTAAGATACGGAGGAACACATTTTGTGGATGTACCTGGCTTAGGAATTAGCGGCACTGCCGACTACTACGCCTTTTGTGTAGTAAAATTAACCTCGCCAGTAGCGGGAGGTGTTAGCGATGGAAATGGCTCTTATGTGATAGACAGAACCACAGCCACCAACGAATTATTTGACATCAAAGTGATCTCGGTAAGTGGTACCAACCGCTTCTTTTTTCAAAAAAGAAATGACGCCGGAGGAAACCTTGGCGGCCCGACTTCTAGCAGTGTTGTTGACCCCGCCGGATTTCAACTGGTAAGCATCGGGAGGGAGTACAACTCGGGTTCCAGCACGCTATCACGTATTTATGTAAACGGCGAATTGGAAAACACACAATCAAACGGTGTGGAAACAACTACCCCACCTAATATGCGAATTGGAAGACACGCGACGAATGCCACCGGAGGAATGATCGGTGATTTAGCGGAAGTGATTGTTTATAATAATTTCCCCTCACCAGCCGACAAACAAAAAATAGAATCGTACCTGGCCGTAAAATATGGATTCTCACTTTATCAAAACACGTTAACCGATTATTTATCGTCCAATGCTACTGTTATTTATCCGGCAACTACCACCCATAGCGCCTATATTAACACCATTACAGGCATTGGCATGGACAATGGCTCAGGGTTATTACAAACCAACAGTATTAATCAAAGTACAAACGACTTCGTTCAAATGCAAAACCCAAGCGCGATGAGTAATGGTGATTTCTTGTTGTGGGGCAACAACAATGCGACCATGATTACCCCGAACACTGCGGATGTAGATGGCGCCGTTATTCAACGGAGGTTAAGCAGGGTTTGGCGCGTATCGCATATTGGTAACATAGGCACAGTAGATGTTTCCATCGATCTGAGTACGGTTCCAGGATCTAAATCACAAGCCGACCTGCGATTGCTTATTGACCGGGATGGTGATGGATTTGCGGATAACGACGTAAGCCCATTGACCGGCACGCTAACCGGCAACATCTTTAGCGTATCAGGCGTAAGCTTTCAACACGGCGATTATTTTACCATTGGCACCACTAACGCTGTGAGCAGTCCTTTACCCATTGAGTTAACCGAATTCCGCAGCATTTGTCACGACAACACCATCGAGTTAACTTGGTCTACCGCATCGGAAAAAGGAAATGCTTATTTTGTTATTGAACGGAGCACCGACGGTGTTAACTGGACAGATATTGAGCATTTAAAAGGTTCGGGTAACAGCAGCAGCACAAAAAGATATACAATAACAGATAACTTTAACAGAAATGAACTCAGGTATTACCGGCTAACTCAAGTTGATTTGAACGGCAACACAGAAACTTTCAAACTTCTTTCTTCCTTTTGTTTTGACAACAACGAAAAAATAACGGTGTATCCAAATCCTGCTGGCAAAGAGTTATTTATTGATCTCAATCTGAGTCAGGATTACGGTGATATGGAATTAAAAATCGTCAACGCCGCTGGAAAAATCTGTACCCGTGAAAACATACGTCCAATAAAAGGTAGCAATACGTTTAAAATTTCTTTGAATCTGGAACCAGGACCGTATACCCTTCTTCTTAATTCCCCCGGATGGCAGCTGCCGACGCAGAAGATCATTGTCAAATAATCCTGCCGGTTACGATGCCAGTATTAGCATAACAACCGCTCAACGATCTGACAACCTTAGTAAAAACTTAATCGGATACTTACCTGAACAGCTGATGCATGCTGTGTAATTCGTCTGATAATTTTCTGGTTTGGGTATCCAACTCTATTGCGGAATTTTTTAAGTAACTAACCACCTTATCTACCTCCTCTTTTTCAACCATTCCACCGTGAATAATATCGCTTAACCCCAAAATTGAACTGATTGGCCTCCTTAATTCATGCGAAAGCATGAATGCCCAATTAAGAAGATTTTGATTAAATGTTTTTCGGTCTTCCTGTAGGCAAATCAATTCGCTCACATCTTTAATAGTTCCTTTTAATATCAATCCCCCATTCCGACTATCCACGATCGATTCTACCTGAACGCTGAGGTATTTAATTCTGGAACCGATTAAATTTATTTTGACAACCGTATCTAATTTTTGATCGGTAGCCGCTAATCGTTCACTTGTCAAATTTAAACCAGACCTTATTTCCGGGTCAAGCAATCCGAGAATTTGAGGCGCCAGTGGCTGTGTTTCACTTAATTCCAGAATTTCGATCATCTGGCCCGAACAATTTAACTCGTTAGTAGATAAGTTATAACTCCAGTGCCCAAAACTCCCAATCTTTTGGGCTTCAATAAGCTCTCTGTTCAGCACCTTGATTTGTTTATTGATTTTAATTTCATGATCAATATCCTGCACACTTAAAACAAAGTAGGTAGGCTTTTGATCTGCATTGCGCATGAGTATGAACGAAATCCGGCACCAAAGCATTTCACCGGATTTAGTACGTAATTTTTTATTTGAATAATAGATTTTATCTGGATTCTCTATTGCATCATCCCTCAACTTGTTGTCGGCTTCGTACTCGGACGCCAATGTAAGATCAAATCGGGTTAAACGGAGGAGTTCGTTTTCGCTGTATCCCAAAATACCCGATAACGACTTGTTCACTTTAATGATCTTATCCGTTAAGTCAATCAAAGCTATACCAATTGGGAAATTTTTAAAGATCCGGTCATCATTATTATTTACTTCTTCGTATTTGCCCTGAGATTTTAAATACTTCTTATAATAAAACAGCACCAGGCTGAAGATGAGAACAGATGAAACAGAAACAAATACAACACCCTTTACGCTCTGCAACTTTTGAAATTCATCTATTCCCCGCACCATGAGTCGTAAAAAGTGATCCGAGAGTAAAATCCACAAAACACCAAATAACAGATAGATCCCTGAAATAATGAAAGAATACTTTAACTCACGTTTCATGTGTTTTGTTTATAGAAGCAAAACTACCTTTGTAAAGCGACCGAAGCGATGACTTTACTCATACCTGAAACTAACATAAATCACTTACCCGCGCGCTAAAAAGAATTTTAGTTTGACGCCGCGCGTTTACTTATTGCACCACAGGAATTTTTAGTTCCAAGGTAACCTCTTCGGGCGTGCCTTCTGCAGTTATATTAAACGCTTTCGGCGAAATCGTAAATACCCCACAAAATGTTTTACTCGGAAAAAAAGGAAAATGAACCGATGCCCGTTTGCTGTCAAAAACAAATGGAAATTTGATTCTCCGGGTCACTCCTTTCAACGTGAGGTTACCGGTAGTTTCGTAACCCATCCCGGTTTTATTGATGCTAATAGATTCAAAGGTGATAAAAGGGAACTTACTGGTTTGTAGTGCCTCGCGTGCGTGCGCGTCTTTTAAGGCATTTCCGGTATTGATGGTCCGGGCGTCTATGGAGGCGATTATCTTTGATTTCTCAGGGTATGATTCGTTAAATTGAATGGAGGCTTTTAACCCGCTAAAAGTTGTAGCCTCCCATTTTACAGAATAACCTTCCTTTACTTTCCATGCCACGGATGAAACAATGGTAAATGCCGACACAGACAGAATCACCAAAACGCTCATGAACCACGTTAAATTTTTCATAGGGTGTATTTTAAAATTACCTTGCGTTAGTTGACTTAATGCTGCCAATTAAACGATCTAAAACAAGCTGTTTCTTATAAATATTTTTGCAGGTATACACTACAGAAGGTGAATAGTGATAAAATTTACTGTCAATCGTGAATGAAGTGGTTGCGGGAGATAAAGTGCCGGACAATGAACTTGCACAGTGATAATCCGGAGAAAAATAACCCAACTTAATGGCCGACCCATTCAACTCGGCGTCTGGCACAATCTCTTCCGGCCCTATGCGCAGCGACACCAGCTTAAACTCATTATTGACATCGCCCGTGGAAACTGTAGCCGTATAATTAACCAGGCTGAGCGTTGGCTGCTGTGCGCCTTGAGCCATAACCGAACAAGTGCAGGTAACACTATAAAATCCATTTAAAAAACCCGACGCGTTTTCCTTTACATACACCGTTCTTGTGTCGGTGGCAATTAAATTTCCATCAGCACTTCTATAATTATAATTTAGATAATAGTTCCCCGGAAGCCGCGTATTTACCCAACCGGTAACATCCGATACCGAACAATAATCCAAACAGGAGTGAATTCCATCCTGATCATCAAAAACAGACGCTCCGGGGTCACGATAAGTACTGTAAAGATAGGCGGTATCGCTTTTTTGACCTGCTATCACAATAACCGGCAACAGGGTATCTGCGGTTGATGTTTTTACAAAACCCTCCGGCAACTCCGGTTCACAGGCTACTAATACCATAGTGACCAAGCAAACAACCAGCTGATGTAGTCGTGGTATCATCTTCATTTCTTTCACCTTCTTCTATTTGGTTCAATTTGGC
>Ga0075163_10000096_pt1 | contig 98773 bp, 80 predicted proteins | sample JI1023141ADNA_FD_71478 | JGI IMG/M metagenome (GOLD analysis project Ga0075163, IMG submission 71478) | Wastewater effluent complex algal communities from Wisconsin, to seasonally profile nutrient transformation and Carbon sequestration -... | ecosystem: Engineered > WWTP > Effluent > Algae... | reverse complement strand
CATTACTTTTACCTTGCGCGATGTTTCAGGCAAAGTTGTTCGACAACACAATGCTTCGGTAAATCAGGGAGAAAGTTCTGTTGAAACATCTTTAGAAGGACTTGAAAACGGACTATATTTTGTAACCCTACAAAATGAAAAATCTGGAGAATCATTTACCAAGAAAATAGTAAAGCAATAAACAAACGCTTAATAAAAAAGAGCCTGTGGAAAAACCACAGGCTCTTTTTTTGATTATACTTGAACGTCTTAAAACTAGTTGACGGATTTTATTTAATCCCTGTTGCCTCCTGAGTATCCGGGATTTTTCTTGAAGTTAATTTAATTCAAAATTGCTTCAATTCCAGGCAATTTTTTTCCTTCGAAATATTCGAGCAAAGCACCACCACCGGTTGATACATAGCTCACTTTATCGGTCATATTAAATTTACTCACTGCAGCTGCCGAATCGCCACCACCAATTAACGAAAATGCACCATTAGAAGTTGCTTCAGCTATAGCTTCAGCTACTTTTTTTGTGCCGTTTTCGAACTTGCTCATTTCAAAAACGCCCATTGGCCCATTCCACAAAATGGTTTTTGATTGTTTTATAATTTCACTGTATTCACTTACAGCCTTCGCTCCAATATCAAGACCCATCCAACCTGGCGGAATGTTGTTTGAATTTGCAGAATTAATTGAAGCATCGTTGCTAAATGCATCAGCTATTATTGAATCAACCGGCAAATGTATTTTAACACCTGAGGCTGCAGCTTTGGAAAGAATTTCTTTGGCAAGATCGAGCTTATCTTCCTCGCAAAGAGATGAACCAATAGCACCGCCCATTGCTTTTACAAAAGTATAGGTCATTCCGCCCCCAATAATTAAATGATCCACCTTTTTCATTAGTTGTTCAATGATTAAGATTTTATCAGAAACTTTTGCTCCTCCCATTACTGCAGTAAAGGGCTTTTCGGCTTTTAGCATCACTTTTTCGGCATTGGCAATTTCGTTGGCCATAACATATCCGAAGCATTTAGCTGTAGGAAAAAATTTCGCAATAATTGCTGTACTTGCATGAGCACGATGCGCGGTACCAAATGCGTCGTTTACATAAAAATCGCCTAGGCTTGCAAGTTTCTCTGCAAATGCTTCATCGCCCTTTTCCTCTTCTTTATAAAATCGAAGGTTTTCAAGAAGCAATATTTCTCCAGCTTTTAAATCTGCCGCTAACAGGGTAGCTTCGGCACCTATGCAATCACTCGCAAATTTTGGTGTTTTGCCGCTTAGTTGTGATAACTTTGATAGCGTATGTTTTAATGAATACTTCTCCGCAGGTCCTTCTTTAGGTCGTCCAAGATGCGACATAATAATAATACTGCCTCCATCGTTTAGAATTTTTTTCAACGTTGGTATAGCAGCTCGAATGCGGGTATCGTCAGTAACTTCAAAGGTTGCTTTATCTAAGGGCACGTTAAAATCAACGCGAATAAGCACCTTCTTTCCCGAAAAATTAAAATCATCAATGGTTTTCATGCAAGTTTTTTTTAAGTTATCGAATACAAGTTTGGTTAAATTTAAACAAGCTAGTTTGTAAATTTAATGTGAATATTTATGGCAAACATAAATAATGTTGAGTTTAGTTTAGAAGATTCAAAAAATAAATATTCTTAATAGCTTATTAAAATTATTTTTGTGGCACATACTTAACAATGCTATTTAAAGAGATAATCGGTCAAGCAGATGTAAAATCAAAATTGATTTCCACTGTAAAGGAAGGAAGAATTAGTCATGCTCAATTATTTTTAGGTCCTGAAGGTTGTGGAAATTTGGCTATGGCTTTGGCTTATGCGCAATACATTTTATGTGTAAATAAAACTGAAGAGGATGCTTGTGGAGTTTGTCCTTCTTGTGTAAAAAACAACAAGTTAGCGCATCCCGATGTGCATTATGTTTTTCCGGTAGCAACTAACAAAAAAATAACTGCAAAGCCATTGAGTTCTCATTTTATGAATGAGTTTCGTTCAGAAATTTTGGGAAATCCATATTTGAATTTGTTTGAATTTTTACAATTCATTGAAGTAGAAAATAAACAAGGTAATATTAGTGCTGATGAAAGTAATGAAATTGTAAAAAAACTATCGTTAAAATCGTACGAAGCAGATTATAAAATTTTGATTATTTGGATGCCCGAAAAATTACATACAACAGCATCTAACAAACTCTTAAAAATACTAGAAGAACCGCCAGAAAAAACACTCTTTTTATTAGTAGCAGAAAGTCAGGATGCACTTTTGAGAACAGTACTTTCAAGAACTCAATTAGTAAAAATGGTAAAAATTGCAGACGATGATTTAATAAATCATTTAATGCAGCAGCATCAACTTAGTGAATCGCAGGCCAAACAAACTGCACATTTAGCTGATGGGAATTACAATGAAGCTTTAAAACTCATTCATCCCGAAGAAAGTGAAGGATATTACATTGAAAATTTTCGCAACTGGATGCTCTTATGTTATGGTCGAAAATTAAATGAAACCATTAAATGGGTCGATGAAATGGCTTCCTTAGGAAGGGAAGTTCAGAAAAAATTTTTATCGTACGGATTAAGAATGCTTCGTGAGGGATTGCTTAGTAATCAAGGCATTACGTCACTTATAAAACTAACGGATGAAGAGTTGAAATTTATCTCCAATTTTTCAAAATTTACACATCCTCAAAACGTCCCGGTGATGGCTGAGGAATTAAATAAAGCTTACCTTGAAATAGAACGAAATGCAGCTCCAAAGATTGTATTTTTAGATTTATCTTTTCGACTATACGGATTGGTTAGGGCTGCAGTTTAATAGGCTCGCCAAACGGTAAAACTATAGAAACAACTGTTGTATTATTGTTTGAACAGCTTTCAAAAAATTAATTGTACTTTTGAAAATTCACTTATAAGGTGATTTATTGTTTAACACAACAGGAATTTTAACCAATTCCTTTAAAATATAGATTGAGAATGGCTTGTGGAAGTTGTGGTACCGGTGCAAACGGGTTGCCGGCAGGATGTAAAAATAATGGTGTGTGTGGCGTAGGTGGGTGCGGAAAATTAACCGTATTTGATTGGTTGGCCAATATGGAGTTGCCACATGGCGTAGCGCCTTTTAATATTGTAGAAGTTCGTTTTAAAAACGGCCGAAAAGAATATTATAAGAAAGAACCAACCGAAGAATACTTCCAAGGTGATATAGTTGCTACAGAAGCCTCACCCGGACATGATATAGGTGTTGTATCGTTAACCGGCGAACTGGTACGTCTTCAACTAAAAAAACATAACCTACGAATTGATTCGCCGGAAATAAAAAAAGTATATAGAAAGGCAAAACCTACTGACATTGAAAAATGGCAAGCTGCCCAAAAGCTTGAAAGTTCTACCATGTACAGAGCACGAACAATGGCATTGGAACTAAAGCTGAAAATGAAAATCAGCGATGTAGAGTTTCAAGGTGATAAAACCAAAGCTATTTTCTATTATACCGCTGATGAGCGCGTTGATTTTAGAGAATTAATAAAAGTAATGGCCGAAGAGTTTAAGGTGCGTGTTGAGATGAAACAAATTGGCGCTCGTCAAGAAGCCGGACGCTTAGGAGGAATAGGCTCTTGCGGTAGAGAACTGTGTTGTTCTACCTGGTTAACCGATTTTCGTTCAGTAAGCACTAGTGCAGCCAGGTATCAGCAATTGTCCTTAAATCCTTTAAAATTGGCCGGACAATGTGGTAAGTTGAAATGTTGTTTAAACTACGAGTTGGACAGTTATATGGATGCTATAAAGGATTTTCCAGACACATCTATCAAATTAGAAACGCGCAGGGGCAGGGCATTTCATCAAAAGACAGATATATTCAGCCGACGTATGTGGTATTCGTATCCAGATGATCCGGGAAATTTTATTTTAGTATCTGTTGATCGAGTTAAGGCAATTTTGGAGTTGAACAAGCAAGAAATTCAGCCTGAAGAATTGGTTGAATTTAAAGATATGCCGGTAGTTGAGAAAAAACCAGATTATGAAAATGTTGTTGGACAAGACAGCTTAACTCGTTTTGATTCCAAGAAAAAATCGAATAACCGCAATAAACGGAAGAAGCAAAAAAACACGGTAGCGAGTAGTGAAGCGACAGTAGGTCAAAAACCCAAAGCGCCAAAGCCTCCTCGTCCTCAGGTGGCTGCACCGCAAAAAAATGATGCTCCTAAAAGTAATTCACCGAATCGATTCAAAAATAAACGCAAACCAATGCGCCCGGGAAATACCCCACCAACAAAAGAAAGTTAATTTTTGAACCTTATCATGTCAGCGTTAAAATCGTTTAAACACTTACCTGCAATTTCATTTTACTTAATGTTGTTAGGCTTGTTAAGCGCCTGCGACTCCAATCGCATCTTTGAAGAAAACAAAGAAATAGCAAATGGAATATGGAATTCAAAGAATAAGGTGCAATTTGAGGTAGCCATTAATGATACCATGCAATTGCATAATTTTTATATCAATATTCGAAATGCCGGTGCTTATCCTTACAGCAATTTGTATTTGTTTTTAGAAACAGAATTTCCGGATAAGGTTTATGCACGCGATACAATTGAGTGTATTTTAGCCGATAATTCGGGAAAGTGGCTCGGAGAAGGTAGTGGCGATATTTGGGACAATCAAATTTTGTTTAAAAAAGGAGTAAGATTTCGCAAAACAGGAACCTATAGATTTACCTTGGAACAAGCAATGCGAGTTGAGAATTTACCTTTAATTATGGATGTTGGAATGCGCATTGAAAAAGCTACCAATTAGCAAACTTGAATTGCACTATTCGTAAATAACAACAAATCACAAGCAGGCACCCATTAAGCAAAAAAATAAGCATGGCAAAAAAAAATGAAACGAAAAAATATGTGCGGTATTTTTGGATACTCGCCATGACGCCTTTGCTGCTATTGGCGCTATTTTTTACTTATTTAAGTGTATTTGCCGATTTGCCTTCACTAGAAGAACTTGAAAATCCAAAAAGTAATTTAGCTTCAGAAATTATTTCATCCGACCAAAAAGTACTTGGTAAATATTACATTGAAAACCGCACCAACATTAGTTTTGAAAATTTATCACCCAATGTTGTTAATGCCTTAGTTGCAACAGAAGATGCACGCTTTTACCGACACTCGGGAGTTGATTTTAGAGCTTTGGGCAGATCGGTATTTGGTGCGCTAACCGGGAGAGACAATACCGGTGGAGCCAGTACAATTACTCAGCAATTGGCAAAAATGCTATTTCCACGCGAAAAGTTAAATCGTTTTAGTATTGTATTTCGAAAATTAAAAGAATGGATAATTGCGGTGCGCTTAGAACGTAACTATACAAAGGACGAAATAATTGCCATGTACCTGAATAAATTTGATTTTATTAATAATGCAGTTGGAATTAAATCGGCAGCACGTATTTATTTCAACACTACTCCCGATTCGCTTAAAATGGAGCAGGCAGCTATGTTGGTAGGAATGGCAAAAAACCCTTCATTATTTAATCCCATTCGAAAACCCAAAAATGCCGTTGAACGCAGAAATGTGGTATTACGACAATTGATGAAATACGATTACATCACCGAAGCACAATATGATTCATTAAAACAATTGAAATTAAAAATTAATTACCATCCGGAGGATCAAAACGAAGGAATAGCAACCTATTTCAGAGAGTTTTTGCGTGATTACATGAAAGACTGGTGCAAGGCGAATAAAAAACCGGATGGCAGCAGTTATAATTTATATAAGGATGGTTTAAAAATTTACACAACTATTAATTCCCGCATGCAGCAATATGCTGAACAATCGGTTAATGAATGGTTGGGAAAAGAGTTGCAGGAAAAATTTTTTAAACATTGGAAAGGTGTAAAAGGAGCTCCTTTTTACCGCATGAATCAAAAAGACATTGACCATTTAATGCTTACTTCCATGCGACGCTCAGAGCGTTATAGAGTTATGCAAAAAGATGGAATTAGTGAGGATTCTATTTTGCTTGCATTCAACAAACCCGTTGAAATGACAGTATTCTCATACAAAGGAGAATTTGATACGGTTATGACTCCAATGGACTCGATGCGCTATTATAAGTATTTTTTACAAAGTGGATTTATGAGTATGGATCCGCATACCGGATATATCAAGGCTTGGGTAGGTGGCATAAATTATTCGCATTTTAAATACGATCATGTGAAAATGGGAAAACGACAGGTTGGTTCCACCTTTAAACCTTTTGTGTATGCCTTGGCAATGCAGGAAGGATGGAGTCCTTGTTATCAAGTACCTAATATTCCTGTATCGTTTGATTTGCCTGAAGGTGGCACCTGGAGTCCGAAAAATTCGGATGGAAAATACGGTGGAATGATGACCTTAAAAAAAGGCTTAGCAACCTCTACCAACAGTATAACAGCTTATGTAATGAAGCAATTTGGCCCTCAGGCGGTGGTTGATTTAGCAACTAAAATGGGTATTCAAAGTCATCTTGATGCTGTGCCGTCATTGTGTTTAGGAACTTGTGATATTTCGTTGTATGAGATGGTAGGGGCCAACGCAACCTTTGCCAATCAGGGTGAATGGATTGAACCAATGTTTATAACCCGCATTGAAGATAAAAATGGAAACGTACTTCAGGAATTTATGCCCAAACATATTGAAGCACTTAGTGAAGAAACCGCTTATCTTACTTTAAATTTAATGAAAGGAGTATGCGATTTTGGAACAGGTACTCGCTTACGTTTTCGGTATGGATTGCGAAATCCTATAGCGGGAAAAACAGGAACAACCCAAAACAATTCGGATGGATGGTTTATGGGAATAACTCCCGATTTAGTGAGTGGAGCCTGGGTAGGTGCTGAAGATAGAAGTGTACATTTTAGAAGCACAGATTTAGGACAGGGTGCATCAATGGCATTGCCGATATTTGGATTGTACATGCAAAAAGTTTACGCCGATAAAACACTAAAAATTTCGCAAGGTGATTTTGAAAAACCGGCGGGAATGGACTTAAAAGTAGAAACCGATTGTTCGAAGTACAATGAGAAGGACGACGAAGAAGAAACAATTGAGTTCGGTGATGAATTTCACTAATGACCTATAAGTAGGCAGGGTTACATTCCTTTTTAATGTGACTTTTTTTAATTAAAGTTTTTTAAAAGCTGCAATTTTTTTAGAAGTCGTTCTTATTACATTGAATGAAAGGTAGTTGAAAGTTGGTTCTTTCAAGGAATTAAGCAAACTTCATACTACTGTTAATTAACGCACAATTAATTTCTCGATTTAACGACTATAATTTCCATAAACGAAAAAAGTTTAGAAAAGTCCGTCCAACAAATGTTCATCAACTATGGCCGGAAGAGTTACTTGTAGTTCGGGCGAGCGATTCATTTCGCGCTTTATAGCAAACAATGCTTCTTCATTACGGGCCCATCCTCTGCGTGCAATACCATTATTCACATCCCAAAACAGCATCGATTTTAATCTTCTATCACTATCCTCTGTTCCATCTAGCACCATCCCAAAACCGCCGTTTATTACCTCACCCCAGCCTACTCCTCCCCCGTTATGTAAGCTAATCCAAGTAGCGCCTCGAAATCCATCACCTACAAAATTTTGCACAGCCATGTCGGCTGTAAAACTGGAACCATCATAAATGTTAGAAGTTTCTCGATACGGTGAATCGGTACCGGAAACATCGTGATGATCTCGACCTAGTACTACCGGTGCAGAAATTTTTCCTGATTTTATAGCCTTGTTAAATGCTTCCGCAATTTTGATTCTTGCTTCAGCATCAGCATACAAAATGCGGGCTTGAGAACCAACCACCAGGTTATTTTTCATGGCATCCTTTATCCACACTATATTGTCGTTGAGTTGTTGAAGAATTTCCTCGGGGGCAGTTTTTACCATTTCTTCCAATACACTTAATGCTAATTGGTCGGTAACGGCTAAATCGGCTGCATCACACGAAGTACATACCCATCTGAATGGACCAAATCCATAATCAAAACACATAGGACCCAAAATATCCTGAACATAGGATTTGTACTTGAATGTGCCATCCGAATTTACAATATCAGCTCCGGCGCGGGATGCTTCTAACAAAAATGCATTTCCATAATCGAAAAAATACATGCCTTTGGCTGCAAGTGCGTTCACAGCATTGGCATGACGAATTAGTGTTTTTTGAACCTCTTGCTTGAATTGTACAGGGTTTTCGGCCATCATCTTATTGGAAGCTTCAAATGAGATTCCTGCAGGATAATAACCACCTGCCCAAGGATTGTGTAAAGAAGATTGATCACTTCCTATATCCACATTACAATTTTCGCTTACCAAACGTTCCCACAAATCAACCACATTTCCCTGATAAGCAATTGAAACTGCTTCCTTAGTTGCTACCGCCTTATTAATTCTTTGCATTAGTGCTGTTAGATCATCAAATACCTCATCAACCCAACCTTGCGAATGCCTTGTTTGCGTAGCTTTAGGGTTAATTTCAGCCACCACGGTAACTAGGCCCGAAATTTTACCTGCTTTAGGTTGAGCTCCACTCATACCGCCTAATCCACATGTTACAAATAATTTTCCTTTCGACTCATTGTTGGCAGTTGAAATTTTTCGGGCAGCATTCATTACTGTAATAGTAGTTCCATGCACTATACCTTGAGGCCCAATGTACATATACGAACCGGCTGTCATTTGACCATATTGCGTAACACCAAGCGCATTAAATTTTTCCCAATCATCCGGTTTGCTGTAATTTGGAATCATCATTCCATTTGTAATTACAACACGGGGAGCATCTTTGTGCGAAGGAAACAAGCCAAGCGGATGACCTGAATACATTACCAATGTTTGTTCATTGCTCATTTCACTCAGGTATTTCATGGTAAGCAGGTACTGCGCCCAATTTTGAAAAACTGCACCATTTCCGCCATAGGTAATCAGTTCATATGGATGTTGCGCAACTTCTAAATCCAAATTATTTTGAATCATCATCATAATTGCTGCAGCTTGCTCTGATTGATGCGGGTATTCGTGTATAGGACGCGCCTTCATTTGATAATCGGGTCGAAAGCGATACATGTAAATGCGCCCATAAGTAGCTAATTCGTTTGCAAATTCAGGTGCAAGTATTGCATGATGTTGCTTTTCAAAATAGCGGAGTGCATTTTTTACGGCTAATTTTTTTTCGGAAGCTGTTAAAATTTCCTTCCTCTTTGGAGCATGATTAATAGTAAGGTCGTGCTCTTTTTTTGCCGGTAAAACACTCGGAATACCTTGTTGTATTAGCTGTTTAAAGTTCATAATTTACTTTTACAATTTTGACATAGTAACAATGAGATTAACGAATAAAAAAAGTGTTTTATTGGACACAAAACGCAATAAATGATTGATACATTGATTTCACTTTTTTGAATTAGTGGCAGAAGAATCAACATTGTAAGGGCAGTGTTTACATGAATTATTGCAACAATAACCTCTTTTTAAATGATACGATTCGGTAAACACTATAAATCCATTTTCATTTAAATAATAGTCTTCCGATACTTCGGAATCGTTTTGAAAAATGCGCTTTTTATTTTGAATTGAATTCACTGAAGAATTAATATTTATTATTTTGTTCAACCAAAAATCGGTTAAAGATACACAATCTGCTAATTTGAAAATCCAGGTACAACACATAAACAGTTTAGTGGCTGATAAGTTTAAGGTAGAATTGACTATCGCTAGGCTTGATACCTTGAATGAACATTGGGGAGGAAACAAGTACTTTAAATTGAAGTACAATTTGGAAGCAGCAGCTTTACAAAATAAATCGCACTTACTTACTTTTGGTGGTGCCTATAGCAATCATATTGCTGCTACAGCAGCTGCCGGTAAAGCACATGGCTTAAAAACCACAGGCATAATTAGAGGAGAAAAATTAGACGTATTAAATCCTACGTTACAATTTGCTCGTGATTGTGGGATGGAATTACTATTTGTAAATAGGACCGATTACCGAAATAAAAAACAGCTTTCTCAATTAATTCAAACTGCACAACTTCCGCTTTTAGAAACTGAGAATTATTACATAATACCAGAAGGAGGTTCTAACGAACTTGGTTTTAAAGGTTGTACCGAAATAATGGAGTTAATTGACTCTTCTGCAGATATAGTTTGTTGTTCGTGCGGTACCGGAACTACGTTTGCCGGTATTGTAAGCAGCTTAAAGGAGAATCAAAAAGGGATAGGATTTTCGAGTTTAAAAGGAGCGGATTTTCTGAAAAATGAAATTGCTCAAACACTCGACCTATATACAACAGAGTTGACTAAACACGAAACAAAAAAAGAGAATTGGGAGGTGCAAACCAATTACCATTTTGGCGGCTATGGAAAGGTTAAACCTGAGCTACTAAACTTTTGTAAGTATTTTCTAGAAACGCAGAAAATAGAATTGGACCTTGTGTATACCGGTAAAATGTTTTTTGGAATTTTTGACCTTATTGAAAAAGGATATTTTAAAGAAGGTACTAAAATACTTGCCTTACACACAGGTGGTACTCAAGGCAACAAAGGTTTCAAAGATTTTGTGCACTAAAAATACTTGCTCTATTTTTCCTCTAATTTTTCGTCGGGTGCCGAAGTATTAATTTGCTTTAAGGATTCATCTCCCATTTGCTTTATTTCCTGCATAACTCCTTCAAGTCCTGTAGTTGGCGATTGGGTTTTAGTGTAGTTTGCAGGTACTTCGAACATGGATTTATCCAGTTTTTTTCGATTCGCATCCACAAGTTCAATTACAATTGCTGAACCGCCTGCTGATTTTTTCACTGTTTTTACCGGAAAACCTTCTGCATTGGCTTCTATTAGCGCTTTTGCATAGGATAAATTTCGGGAGCGGACATCGCTTTCGTTTATTTTTTTGTAGCTGTCATAGTTCATTAATTCGGTGGTAGTCCACAGTTCGGTTTCACCGGATTTACTGGTAATTATAGCATGTGTGCAGTTGTAATCGTGTATTTTTTCTTTTCCTATAACTTTTACCTGAATCGTTTCATCCTGTTTTTGTTGAGCTTGGTAGTTGGATAAATCAGAAATAAAATAGGTTTCATTCAACTCATTTAAAATATAGTACACATTAGGAGTTTCATTTTTAGAAATGCGGACGGTTTTAAATGGTTTCATATTGGGCGACAATTTCATTTCAGTTTCCATTCGCGAACCAACAGTTGAGAAATACAATTTAGTAAAACCCATATCGGGCTTTTCAGAAGAACTCATTTTTAAAGTAAGAGTTCCTTCAAAAGGGCTTTGTGCACGTGAGGAAATCCCTACAAAAATCAAAAAGGCTAAAAAAAAACTGCGCATCATAAATTTAATTTATAAAAATAAAGGTAGTGAAACTTTGCGTTTGTCGACAAAAAAACACACTTTATAATAAACAAAAGGTTGTTAAAAATAATTTGTTTCATTTGTCGAAAAATCGCGATTACCAAGTATGTTTGTTACACCTATCAAATCCACTAATGATTTTCACGAACTCTAAGATTTCATTTTTCGCCATACTGCTTTTCCTTTGCTCACAGCTAAGTGCACAACAATTGAATAAAGCAACTTTGCAAAACGAGTATATTGAACGGTATAAGGAACTTGCCGTGCGACAAATGCTTCAATATGGCATTCCGGCTAGTATTACACTTGGGCAAGGGATTTTAGAAACAGATGCCGGAACAAGTGAACTGGCTTTAGGTTCGAACAATCATTTTGGAATTAAATGTCATTTAGATTGGGCTGGAGAGACATATATTCACGACGATGATTTAAAGAATGAGTGTTTTAGGAAATACACCAGCATTGAACTTTCGTTTGTTGACCATTCCTTATTTATTTTATCGCGCAACTGGTACAGGCCTTTGTTTGATTTAAAAACTACCGATTACAAAGGTTGGGCAAGAGGATTAAAAAAGGCGGGTTATGCAACGGATAAAAATTATGCTGAAAAATTAATTCGAATAATTGAAGAGAATGATTTAACCGTTTATGATGTAATTACTGATGTAACCGCCCTTCCTGCAAGGCATCCAAGAAGCAACAATACCAATTTAGCTGTAGTAAACGCATCTCCTATTAGCGCAGAAACACTATCAGAATACGAAATTCAATTAAATAATGAGCGTAAATTTATTATTGTAAAAAAGGGTGATAATATACCCAAACTTGCAAAGCAATTTGACATGAAGGAATGGCAATTTTACAAGTACAACGACCTTCCAAACGGTGCTAAATTAAAGGCAGGAGACATTGTTTATTTGCAACCAAAACGCAATCATGCTACAAAGGATTATCACATTGTAAAACGAGGTGAGGACATGCATACAATTTCGCAAATTTATTGCGTTAAATTGACCAAACTTTATGAGAACAATTTGATGTCGTATGGCAGTCAGCCGAAAGAGGGAGAGAAAATTTATTTAAAACGAAAAAAAGCTTAATTCTCGTTCGCTGAATATTCGCTCAATAGTTCACTCATTTCTTGTTGCATTTTTTTTGCTTCTACTGCTGCACTTTGAGCAAAATTAACAGAGGAGTCGGCAAAAATAATGCTGCGAGAAGCATTCACAAGTAAACCACACTGCTTGGTCATTCCATATTTCGCAACTTCCTTCAAACTTCCGCCTTGAGCGCCAACACCCGGAACCAATAAAAAATGAGTGGGAATTAATTTGCGTATTTCAAGCAGCATTTCAGGTCTTGTTGCACCAACAACAAACATCAAGTTTTGATCGGTTCCCCAAAGAGAGGTTTTGCGAATTACCTTTTGAAAAAGTAATTGCTTTTCATTTTCATCAGTAGAAGTAAACTGAAAATCGTCGGCTCCTTTATTGGAAGTAAGCGCTAGAACAATTACCCATTTATTGGGATAAGCCAAAAAAGGCTTTACTGAATCTTCGCCCATGTAAGGAGCAACAGTAATTGAATCAAATGGAAGGGCTTCAAAAAAGGCTTTAGCATAGAGCTGAGAAGTATTCCCAATATCGCCACGTTTCGCATCTGCAATAGTAAATAACTTTGGATAATGCTGATTCAGATATTCAATTGTTTTTTCTAGGCTTTTCCAACCTTCTACACCACGACTTTCATAAAAAGCAGTATTGGGTTTGTAGGCTACACAATAGGAATGTGTTGCATCAATAAGTTGCTTGTTGAATTCAAAAACAGGATCATCAAAACTTAATAAATGAGCTGGAATTTTATCTAAATCAGCATCCAAACCAATGCATAAAAAACTTTTTTTTTGCTGTATTTGTTCGATGAGTTGAAGCCGATTCATTTTCTTATTACCTCAATTAAATTAGCACTCCGCCTTCTTTCATTTTTTCGGAATTTTCGGCAATCTGCAATCCTTCTATAAAGCTATCAATATTGCCATTCATAAAATCGGGCAAATTGTGTGTGCTTAAACCGATGCGGTGATCGGTAACACGACTTTGAGGATAATTATAGGTACGAATTTTTTCAGAACGGTCGCCAGTACTCACCATCGTCTTACGTTTTTTAGAGGCCTCGTCAACGCGTTTTTGGTACTCAATTTCATAAATGCGGGAGCGTAATACTGCGAGGGCTTTATCGTAGTTCTTTAATTGTGATTTTTGATCCTGGCATTGTACTACAATTCCGGTGGGAATGTGTGTTAAACGTATCGCCGATTTGGTGGTATTCACCGATTGTCCGCCTGGTCCGGATGAACAAAAAGTATCTTTACGAATGTCATTTTCTTTTACATCAACATCCAATTCATCAGCTTCGGGCATAACAATTACGCTTGCTGCAGAAGTATGCACTCTTCCTTGTGTTTCAGTTTGAGGCACTCGTTGTACCCGGTGAACACCCGATTCGTATTTTAATTTACCAAACACGTTATCGCCACTCACATTTAAAATTACCTCTTTATATCCACCTGCAGTACCTTCTTGAAAATCGACTAATTCAGCTTTCCATCCACAATTTTCGATATAGCGCGAATACATGCGGTACAAGTCACCTGCAAAAATACTGGCTTCGTCTCCACCAGTACCTGCACGAATTTCCATCACCACATTCTTGCTGTCTTCGGGATCTTTAGGAACGAGCATCATTCGAATTTCTTCCTCCAACTTTTCCTTCTTCTCACTATTTTCTTCGAATTCAATTTTAGCCATTTCTTTGAATTCTTCATCCTTTTCATTGGCCATAACCTCCTTTGCACTTTCAATATTTCCAAGTACATTTTTATATACGTGGTACATGTCTACCACATCTTTCAAATCTTTGTACTCTTTGTTAAGTTTAGCAAAAAGCTTCATGTCCGAAAGTGTTTTCGGATCGCTTAATTGCTGTTCAACATCTTCCCATCTCTTTTTAATGGCAAATAACTTATCTAACATGCTTGATTCAGAATTTTTTGGAGTGCAAAAGTAAGGATAATACTGCAGTTTTTAATCATAGCGTTGGTCTTTTCTCAATTTTGACACCTCCTACTTTGAGAACAGTGTAAAATGGGCAGGTACCTAGTGTTTTAAACTTAGAAATCAATAGATTAGTTCTACAAATTGAAGTGTTGAGTTCATCCTATTTAATAGAACAATCACTATTTAGAGAATAGTTTTTATATTTATAAAAATTTAACCCCATTCAACATGAACTATAAATCAAGACATCTTTTTTTCGCATTAAGTTTAAGCACAGTATTGGTCAGCTTTTCAATTTTTACATCCTTGGCGGATAATTCGATTTTATTAAAAACCGGAAGAGTCTTTACTCAGAACGATTTTTTGCAAAAGCAAAACCAGGTTCCGAACACAAGTGAAATTTACAACGGTTATTATTATCGCATCTTGCAATTTAACACACTTCCAACCAATCAACAAAAACAAGCAATTGAATTAAGTGGAGTACAATTTTTAGGATATATACCTTTTAATTCATTTTTTGTTGCAGTGCCTATTACTTATCAATTGCAGCAACTTTCAGTTTACAATGTTAGAACTATTTTACCCATAGATGTAAATTCAAAATTGAGTTTGCGTTTGCGTGAAAATGACATACCGACTTATGCAAAAAAAGGAGGAGATGTTGATTTGATTATTCAGTATTATAAGAATTTAAATTATGCAACTGTTAGTGAAGAGTTACTTTCTAAAAACTGCAGTGTTCTTGGGCATCAGGATGGTAACCAGTTAATAACCATAAGAACAAGCGAAAATAATTGGCAGTCAATTGCGGCTTTACCCTTTATTAAATTTATGCAACCAATTGATGATATTCCGGTACCTGACGATACCAAAGGGCGTAGTTTACATCGTTCAAACTTAATAAATTCAGATTATCCAATGGGGCGGCATTATGACGGAACCGGTGTAAGTATAGCTCTAGCTGATGATGGATTTGTTGGTCCTCACATTGATTTTACCGGAAGAATAACTCAATTTTCAACTGTTACTGGTCCTTCACATGGTGATATGACATCTGGTATTGCAGTTGGTTCAGGTAATTTAGATCCTAAAATGAAGGGCATGGCTTCAGGTGCGCAAATATATATTTATGATATTGGTGGTTATCCTCAAATTGTAAACGCAGCTGCAAACCTTGCTACATATGGTACTGTAATTACTTCAACCAGTTATAGCCAAGGTTGTAATAACTATGATTTAAATGCTCAATCTGGTGATCAAACCATGAACCAGTTAAAGGTTGTATTGCCTGTATTTTCAGCCGGTAATAATAATGGTTCAAGTTGCGGATATGGTGCAGGAACACAATGGGGAAATATAACCGGTGGTTACAAACAAGGTAAGAATGTAATGGCAGTCGCCAATCTGGATGCTTTAGAAGTGATTGACAATACAAGTAGTCATGGTCCTGCAGAAGATGGCCGTATTAAGCCTGATATATCAGCGAACGGAAAAGATCAAATGAGCACGGATGAAAATAACACCTATCAAGTTGGTGGAGGTACGAGTGCTGCATGCCCCGGAATGGCAGGAATAACAGCTCAATTGTACCAAGCTTATCGCGAACTTACCGGACAACCCAATCCTGAAGCGGCTCTCATTAAAGCTTGTTTGTTAAATTCAGCGGAAGATATTGGTGTTGTTGGACCTGATTATTTTTATGGATATGGTAGAGTAAATGCATTACGTGCAGTTAAAACTCTAGAAGATATGCACTATATGAGTGATTCTGTAAGCATGGGAATTACCAATACTCACACCATTAATGTACCTCCCGGAACCAGCAAAGTAAGAGTTATGGTTTTATGGAACGATGTTGAAGGAGATCCGGCTGCAGCAAGAGCCTTGGTAAATGATTTAAATATTACCGTTACAGATCCAAGTACTACTGTATTTAATCCATGGGTGTTAAATCCTGCGCCTAATGCAAGCACACTTGATGATGCGGCAATTAGAAGTATTGATAGTTTAAATAACATGGAGCAAGTTACCATCAATGCTCCTTCAGCAGGAACTTATACAATAAGCGTAGAAGGTCACTCGGTTCCTTTTGGTCCTCAAAAATATTATTTGGTATACCAATTTGATCAGGATGAAATTGTGGTAACCTATCCTAATGGAGGCGAAGGTTTTGTGCCAGGGGAATCGGAATTGTTGCGTTGGGATGCGTTTCCAGGAAACAGTGGTTTCACAATTGAGTATTCTGTAGACAGCGGTACAACATGGAATTCGGTAGCAACTGTTGGTGCTACTGTTAGGCAATACAATTGGTTGATTCCATCGAACGTTGCAGCAAAAGCACTACTTCGTGTGAGTAATGGTACCATTTCAGGACAAAATCCAGCTCCTTTTAGCATACTAGGAATTCCTCAAAATATAACAGTAGTGTGGGCTTGTGCCGATTCGGTAAAATTAAGTTGGAATCCTGTTTCTGGTGCTGATGGATATGAAGTTAGTAAACTGGGTGCTTTTTACATGGATTCGGTTGGTACCAGTTCAGTAAATTCAATTGTTTTACATAATTTAAATATTGGTGCTACTGAATGGTTTAGTGTAAGAGCCAAAAAAGGTGGTGGAAAAGGAAGACGAGCAATTGCCATTCAAAAACTTCCAGGATTGGTTAATTGTAACAATGCAATTGACGCAGCTTTGCTTTCACAAAATCCTGCAAATGGACTTACTTATGCATGTTCAGCACTTAGTAATTATCCTTTAACTGTAATAATTAGCAATATTGGAGTTCCATCCATTAACAATTTTGACATTAGTTATCGATTGGATGGAGGAGCTGTAATTACCCAAAACATTAGCACTCCAATAAGTTTTGGCAATTCGGTAAATTTTACCTTTGCCTCTACATTAAATATTTCTGCTCCCGGAAACCATATACTCAAAACATGGTTGACTTATCCGGTTGACATGAATCATTCAAATGATACTATTACCAGTTCATTTGTTACTTCTTCGTTAAATGTAGCGCCTATTTCTCAAGATTTTCAATCAGCGGTTTTCCCTCCTGCTAATTGGTTGAATTTGCCAAGTAATATTACTTACAATTGGGCAGTTAGTCCTTCCATTACCGGTAGTTTGGCAGCAACTACAACATCCGCTTGGTTTGATAATTACAGTTACAACAGCCCTGGAGCAGAAGATAAGTTGACGACAGAATTAGTTGATATCAGTGCTATGACGGCTCCAGAATTAAATTTTGATGTTGCTTATGCGACCTATCAAACCTATGAAGATGAATTAAGAATTGAAATTTCTACCGATTGTGGGCTTACTTTTGTTCCAACCGGTTACAGCAAAAAAGGATTGGTGCTAGCAACAGTAGGTCAAAGTAATACTGATTGGAAACCAACAGCAGCTGCAGAATGGAGAAAAGATGCTATTAGTTTAACCCCCTATTTATCTCCAGGAAATGTGTTGATTAGATTTGTCAATATTAATGGATATGGAAATAATTTATATGTTGACAATGTTAATATAATTGATAATCCTTTAGGGATTAAAAATACAGAATCGGCTGCAGCTGTAACAGTTTATCCGAATCCAGGAAACGGCTTATTTTACTTATTATTATCGGGCGTAAATCAAGGCAACACTAGTATTGAGGTGAGAGATGTTGCAGGAAAACTGGTTTATAATAACCTTTTGAGTGGAACTAAAAATACCGGTCCAATCGGAATAGACTTGAGCGAAAAAGCTCCCGGAATTTATTTGTTGAAAGCTACTAATGGTGAAAAATCTGAATACCATAAATTAATTAAACTGGACTAGATATTAATCTAGTTTAGAAATTAAATGCAAAAAGGGAAAATGTACATGTACATTTTCCCTTTTTTGTTAACTCTTGCCCTTTCAACTAAATCGATTTTCTCTTTTCATTAATGCCGAAATAACAACGGAAATAAGTGTACCAAAAAGAATATTAAAAGGAATAATCAATATTACACCTTGAAGTATACGTCCTATATTTTTTGAGTTTTGAATTTCTTGAAGGCTTGCTGCTGGATTTTGTTGAAGTAAATAATCAGTATTTACAAAAGCATAATTAATAAACGTAAAAAGTCCTAATACCAGTGAATAATACACTGCAGTGAGCACACCGGTTCGCATGGCTGTTTTAAAATCAATAAACCCTTGCAATTCTTTTTCACGAACGATTCGAATACTAATAAAAATAAAGCTGAAGTAAATAAAATATCCTACATATCCTGCGAATGTTGCGACACCGGGATTCTTTAGTTCCCAAAAATGCTCCGCAATCAACCAAATACCGGCAAGTAACCCGGCCAAGATTCCGTATTTTGTTGGTGTTTTCACAAACTAAAATTATCCGTTCATAGAGATTAAAAACTCCTCGTTGCTTTGTGTATTTTTCATTTGATTTTTCAAAAACTCCATTGCTTCGAGTGGTGTCATATCGGCAAGATGGTTTCGTAAAACCCAAATGCGTTGCAAGGTTTCCTTATCAACCAATAGATCATCGCGGCGAGTACTAGATGCAACAATATCAATTGCAGGGAATATACGCTTGTTACTAATTTTACGATCGAGTTGTAATTCTGAATTACCGGTACCTTTAAATTCTTCAAAAATTACTTCATCCATTTTTGATCCTGTTTCGGTAAGCGCTGTGGCAATAATGGTAAGTGATCCTCCATTTTCAATTTTTCGTGCCGATCCAAAAAAACGTTTTGGTTTGTGCAAGGCATTTGCATCAACTCCACCCGAAAGCACTTTACCGGATGCCGGTTGAACCGTGTTGTATGCGCGCGCTAGACGTGTAATAGAATCCAAAAGTATTACAACATCGTGCCCACACTCAACCATTCGCTTTGCTTTTTCTAAAACTATATTCGCAATTTTTACATGTCGGTCGGCAGGTTCGTCAAAAGTACTCGCAATAACTTCCGCTTTAACGCTGCGGGCCATGTCGGTAACTTCTTCGGGGCGTTCATCGATTAGTAAAATAATTAAATATGCTTCAGGATGATTGCCTGCAATAGCATTTGCAATATCTTTCAGTAAAACCGTTTTACCGGTTTTAGGTTGTGCAACAATTAGGGCTCGCTGACCTTTTCCAATTGGAGTTACCAAATCAAAAATTCGGGAACTCATATTGGACTGAGAATGCCCGGTTAATTTAAATTTTTCGAATGGGAATAAAGGAGTTAGATATTCAAAAGGAACGCGATCGCGCACAAAAGAAGGCTCGCGTCCGTTTATTTTTTCGACTTTAATTAATGGGAAATATTTTTCACCTTCTTTTGGAGGACGAATACTTCCTCTAACAGTATCGCCTGTTTTTAATCCAAACAATTTTATTTGAGATTGTGATACATAAATATCATCCGGAGAGTTGAGGTAATTGTAGTCAGAAGAGCGCAAAAAACCATATCCATCAGGCATAATTTCAAGCACCCCTTCACTTATTACAATGCCATCGAAATTGTATTGATTTTCACTTCTTTTTTCATGGCGTTGACGGTTGATATTAAAATTATCACGTGGACGTTCTTCAGCATTAATCTCAGGGGTTGTAACATTTTCTTTTAATGGAGCATCTTCCGTTTTTGGAGCTACTTCAACAGTTGTTGTTAAATCACTCACAGGTGGTTTCTCAGCAGGGTTACTATTTTCAACAATTGGAGTTACCACAGGTTCAGTAAAAACAGCCGGTTCTTCAACAGGAATAACAGGTTCAGTAAATAGTGTTGCTGCATCGTTTTGCATGGTTTCCTTATCAACCGGGGCGGCTGGTTCTTTTACTTTACGTGGTCTTCCGGCACGAGGTCGTGCTTCCTTTTTGGATTCAGTAGGTTCGGGAGCGGCTACTATACCACTATTTCCTTGTTTTTCGATAATCGCAAAGATTAAATCTTGTTTGGTAAGCGAATCGAAGTTTTCGACTGATAACTTTTGCGCAATTGTTTTAAGCTCGTCAACAAGCTTATTATTCAATTCAATGGCATTGTACATGAGAAATTTTTTTTAATAGAAATTAGAAAAAAGGGAAATTTTAAACCAACGGATAGGATTAAAGAGAAATGTATTTGATATTCAAAAAAATAGCGACTGGATTGTTAAAGATGTTCGGAAATGCTGAACAGTATTGTGCTGCAATAATACAATTATTTTAACTAACAATAAAATATTTCTGATTTTATTTAAAGCTCTATAAGCTTAGTATATTTGCGACTTTATAAAACATACTATGATTCAACGTATACAATCAATTTTTTTAACAGCAGTTATTCTGTGCAGTATTCTACTTTATTTTACAGCCATTGCTGGAATTAATACATCGCAAGAATTTTACAATTTTAGTATTTGGGGATTAATTAATGAAAGCTCAAATCCAAAAACTGAAGTAGTAGCAACTATGATTTTATGGTTGCTAAATTCAGGTATACTGGTTCTTTCGGTATTTATTCTGTTTCAATTTAAGAAGCGAAATTTACAAATACGAATGGCGCGCATGTTAGTATTTATACAAGCGCTTTTGTTGGTTGCTATATTTTATTATTTCGATAAATCCGAAAAACTACTTATTTCGCAAACTACAAAGTCAATTTCTGCAGATCAGGTTCAGTATGCTCTGGGTGCACTATTGCCCATAATTTCAATTTTATTTACGCTACTTTCAATCTATTTTATAAAAAAGGATGAAGAACTTGTGCGTTCGGCCGATCGTTTGCGCTAAGTACGATTTCCGAGTTCTATAATTTCGAGGTCACTTATTTTGGTACCATGAATGGTGAATCGAAGTAAGGTTTTAACCTTATGAAAGCCATGATTACCGCATGCTCCCGGATTCATGTGCAAAACATTTAATTTTTTATCGAACATTACTTTCAAAATATGCGAATGTCCACAAATAAATAATTGTGGAGGTTGTAATAGCATTTGTTGTTTAATTGCTGGAGCATAATGTCCCGGGTAACCGCCAATATGAGTAATCCAAACATCTACTTCTTCACATAAAAAGCGCTGATGCAAAGGATGAACACGTCGAACATCTTGCCCATCAATATTACCATAAACAGCCCTTACCGGTTTTATTTTTTGCAATTCATCTGTTACTTGTAATGAGCCAATATCGCCGGCATGCCATATTTCATCCACCGATTCGAGGTATTTAGGTATCGCTGAATCGAGGTATCCATGGGTATCTGAAAGCAATGCAATTTTTTTCACAAATAAAATCAGAAATCGTTGTAGAAATTAGCTAAGGCGGTGCGAATCCCAATACACATAAAATTGGTTGATTGTGTGGCACCTCCATTACTTTGCAAACGTTGGATGTAACTAAGTTCCAACTGTACGTTATTAGCACGATTTAATAAATAGCTCAAGGAAGCTTTCGCTGAAATTAAATCGGTCTTAAGCCCCTGTCCTGTTTTATTACCATAATCGTTTACCCGATAAATATTTGATTTATAAATATCTTGACCAAAATTAGAAGCGGAAGTATCTAATCCTAATTGTGCAAAACTGCATTTCACATCCACCATCCAAGCATTATACCTATAGTTTATCGCAACAAAATATTCATTGAAGTTGGCCCCAAGCGGATGTGCCAATGCTTCACCATTGTGTCCGTAATTTTGAGCAGTATTTGAATGCGCGTAAGTATAGGGCCTCACACTGTTCCATTCAAGTTGAAAAAAAAGATTTGGAATTTTAAACAGTGAATAGGTTTTTAATCCAAGCTGAACTCCTTGTTTATTCGCCCACCAGCCACTTTGTGCTTTCATTTCTTTCAACAAAAATTCATCAATTATCAACTGTCCGTAAAGCTGTAAATGTTTCCATAATCTTACTTTAAAACTTGCACCAATCAGTGCATTATCGCCGGAGCCTAATGCGTATTCGGTGGGGCGGTAAAAAATAACCGGATTTAAGTAATTTACATCGTAACCCAGGTTTGCATTATTGCTATCACGGCTTTGCCATACAATACTTTCGAAAAAACTAACGTTTATCCGCTTGGTAGCATTCCAACTCAAATAATGTGTAGAGGCGTATTTATTAAATTGATTGGGCCTTTTACCAATTGGATTATTTTCTGTTTTTAAGTTGGTAAAAAGATTAATGTATTTTAATTTCCAGATGGTGCTTGTAATTTTAAAGAACTCGTAATTGTTGGCAACATCCGAAAGTAATAGGGATCTATAACCATCACCAAAAAAGTTTTTACCCTTTCCGGTAGCAAAATTAAAATGACTATTAGGACTAAACGAAATGTATCCATTCCATTGAAGTGTAGTGTATCCTAGTGCAGAGCGATAAGCATATCCATTTCCCGGAATAATTTTCTTTTGCTTTGAATAATTATTCCAGTATTCCGGAAAATCTGCATTAATATTTAGAAGTTGAACTTCGGTAGAAAATTTATCCCGAAAATTAAAATTGACTTTTCCACCTAACCTGGAATCAAAAGTTGTAGAAGCTGTTGCTAAATCATATCCAGGAAGCAAAGTAACCAAAGGCGATACTGTAATATCTGATTTTGTGGTTTCGCCTGATGGGGTAAATGCTAAATAAACTCGTTTTAGAAAGCGATTAGATGGAACGTAAAAAGAGTCGTTAGTAAACTTAATTTCACTGGTTAAATAAGGTTTGCAATTAGAATGAAAATTAGTGGCTTCAACTGTTATTTGCTGTTCTTTTGCTAACAAATATTCTCTGTTGAGTGGCTCAAATGCTGCCTGTGCAGCTACCTGAAAATTTGCTGCTAATAAAACCGAAAAAAAAACAACCGAAATTTTTTGAAAGAGAAAAGTTTTCAAAAGTAATTTAGTTAGCTTTAGATTTAATAAAGTAAGGTGCTACAAACAATAGAATTGAAAATAACATCACCATTCCGAATGAAATATTTGCTCCGTAATGTCGTGAAGCTATCGCCAATACAATAATCAACGCATTAATTGTACAAAGTACATAAACAGTTTGGCGATGTGATAGTCCTAAATCGAGTAAACGATGGTGCAAATGGTTGCGATCGGCAGTAAATGGTGAAATTCCTTTGCTTAATCGAATAATAAAAACGCGCATCGTATCAAACAACGGAAAAATTAATACTGCGATAGCAAAAACAGGCCGAGAAATATCAGAGAGCGGGGCAAATAATCGAGCCTGATCAAATTCAACCAAACGAATCGACATGATGGCAAAAAACATCCCAATTACCAAAGAACCACTATCGCCCATAAATATTTTTGCAGGCGAAAAGTTAAACCATAAAAAGCCTAACAATCCACCAGCCAATGCCACCGCTAATACAGCCATAGGTGTATCGCCTGCCATGTGAAACCAAACTGCAAATGATAATGCTGCAATGAGTCCTATACTTCCTGCTAAGCCATCGACCCCATCAATAAGATTAAACGCATTTACAATTACAATGATGGTAAAAATTGAAAGAAAAATACTTGCCCATTCAGGAATTGCTTCAACACCAAAAATACCGTGTAGACTGGTAATACGCACATTAGCCATAAGTACCAATATCATGGCAACAAGCAAATGAGCAATTAACTTTTTTATTGCAGCTGTACCAAAAATATCGTCTTTAATACCAACAAAAAAAAGTACAAGAGAAGTTGCGATAATGTAATTGTAAATAATAATAGTGCGTTCAGGAAACCAAAGGGACCATGAAAAAAGTGTACCCGCATAAATCATAATGCCTCCCATGGTTGGAGTTTTATGTTTGTGATGCTTTCGAAATTCTTCGGGATCGTCGAAAAGATTTTTTAACTCCGCAACCTTGATTAAAGATGGAGTGGAAAATAAAACTATTACTAATGATGTAAAAAATGCAAGTACTAAATTAACATTAACCATAAAATCATTTGAGCCTAACTTCAAACATACTAAAATATACCGGAACTAAAAATCGTAATAGTTACTAAATATAGAAGTAGCAATACCTATGTAAACCAATTGCGCATTTCGCGTAAACCCGGCTGTGGATTCTTGCCTGCTGGTAAGCTGCGCAAAAACATTCAAATTTGTTGCAGCATTCAGTAAGTAACTTACTTTAAACTCTTGATATGTTAATGTTGTTTTAGCACCTTGTAACATATAATTTGCTGTTGAATTTACTCCATACACTGAAAAATTATCGGAAGCAAATACATCTTTTCCAAAGTGAAAAATACCGGTATCCTTGCCATAAACCGCATAATTCCCTTTTAGCTCAATAAAAAAATCTTTCCAACGGTAATTTATAAAAACAATTGTTTCCTTAAAGTTGGCGCCAAGTGGGTGGGCTAAAGCTTGTCCGTAATGAGTATAACTTTGTTGAGGCAGTGAATGTGCATAAGTATAAGGTCGTACCTGGTTATATTCAGCATGTAACACTAAGTTTTTTACCTTTAATACATTAAAATAGTTAACCCCTATTTGAAAGCCACTCTTGTTGCGCAAATCACTTGCACCCTTTGAAAAATCATCTAACACAAACTGCCCAAACAGATTTACATTTTTAAAAGGTTTCCAGTTGCAATCGGCACCTAACAATACATTTGGGTTACGATTTAAACCATATTGAGCTGCTGAAGAAAACAGTACAGGATTCAGTACATTCCAATTAAAATAAGGATGTAAAGTATCACGAACCCTGAATAAAGTAGCTTGAAAAAAGCTGAATGAAAAATTTTTAACCGGAGTAATTGTTAAGTATTGAAAACTGGCTGATTTTTTTTTGAATAGAGGCTCACTTAAACCACCAGTATAGATACGCACCTTATCAACTTGTTGCAGGGACGCGTAAACCATTGCATAAGAAATATATTTTGAATGCAGATGAATGAGGGCATATGGAAAATTAAAGGCATTTGTTGAGAGCAATAAAGAACGATATCCATTGCCAAAAAACAATTTGCCATGTCCTGCTTTGATAGTTAAAATACGGTGAGGTGCGTAAGAAATTGTACCTTGTGAAGCGGCGTAATCATAGCCATTGGCTTTAAATTTTTTCCAACGACCTTGCCCTGGAATTACTTTAAATGTATCTGCAAAATTGTCGATATAAGCCGGAAATGTTGATTGATTTTCAAGGAAGGTAGATTCAAAAGAAAAGTTGGAAGTAATATTCCCTTTAACTAACAAACCTCTCGCATTGGTATAAATTTTTTCATTTAATGAATCCTCTGTATTTATCCCTCCTTGGAAATTAAAAATTGGGTCGAGTGTAAGGTAAAACTCCTTTTCAGAAAGCTGAACAAAGCTTTCTCTGCGTAATTTACGAACCAGATAAAAGCGCGATAATTTTCTTGGATAAAGCGAATCATTAATTTTTTGCAAGTCTTTGTAATTGATACAGTAATTACGAAAGTTAGTACTTGTATCAGTTTGCAAATAATTTTGTAAGGGTAAGTTTAGCTCGCGGTACTGAAAAGGTAAAAATGTTTGTGCGTTTAGTTGATGTGAAAAAATAAGCACACTACAAAAAAAATAAATTCTATAAAATTGGTAGCGCTTAATTTTCCACATATCTAGGGTTGAACAACTTCGGCATTAAAAATTGGAAGCGCAGCTTGATACACATTTTTAATTCCATCTTCTAACCCAATTTTGTGTTTCCAACCGAATGCGTGCAGTTTGCTTACATCCATTAATTTACGGGGTGTGCCATCAGGTTTAGATGCATCAAATTTTAATTCTCCTGAATATCCAACAATTTTCTTAATCAAAAGCGCAAGATCTTTAATGCTTATATCCTCTCCTACTCCAATATTTACTAAACCTGCTTCATTGTAATTTTGCATCAAATAATAGCAAGCTTCTGCTAAATCATCTACGTGCAAAAATTCACGCATTGGGCTACCACTTCCCCAAATTTCAACAGTAGGCTTATTCTCTACTTTCGCAGTGTGGAACTTTCGCAACAATGCTGGCAGCACATGTGAATTGTTTAAATCGTAATTGTCGTTAGGACCATATAAATTGGTTGGCATTACCGAAATAAAATTACATCCGTACTGACTACGATAAGCGTCGCACATTTTAATACCGGCGATTTTTGCAATAGCGTATGGTTCGTTGGTTGGCTCCAGCAATCCGGTTAGAAGGTACTCTTCTTTAAGCGGCTGAGGGGCTAACTTTGGATAGATACAGGATGATCCAAGAAACATTAATTTTTTTACTCCATTTAAATACGCAGCATGAATCACGTTATTTTGAATCATTAAGTTCTCATACAAAAATGCTCCACGATAGGTGTTGTTCGCCACAATACCGCCTACTTTAGCAGCAGCTAAAAAAACAAATTCGGGCTTTTCACTTGCGAAAAAATCAGTTACTTGTTGTTGATTTCTTAAGTCGAGTTCTTTTGAACTTCGAACTACAAAATTGGAAAATCCTTCTGCTGTAAGGCGTCTCAAAATAGCAGAACCTACCATCCCATTATGCCCGGCTATAAATATTTTTGAGTTACTATTCATTTAATTATTCGTGAAAGTTTAATACACTATGTCCGCCCTCCAACAAATACTTATCTCGTTTGAAAAGCTCCACATCCGATTTTACCATTTCTTTGATTAATTCTTCAACAGTAAGTTTTGGTGTCCAGCCGAGTTTTTCCTTTGCTTTGGAAGCATCACCTACCAATAAATCAACTTCGGTAGGTCGATAATATTTAGGATCAATTTCAACGAGTGTTTTTCCGTTTGCTTTATTGATTCCCTTTTCCTTCTCGGCATTACCTTTCCATTCAATTTCAATTCCTACTTCTTTAAAAGATAATTCTATAAAGGAACGAACCGATATTTTTTTACCGGTAGCCAAAACAAAATCGTCGGCTGTATCTTGTTGTAGCATTAACCACATGCCTTCAACATAATCGCGTGCATGTCCCCAATCGCGCTCTGCATCTATGTTTCCCATAAATACCTTTTCTTGCAATCCTAAACTTATTTTCGCAACAGCACGTGTAATTTTGCGTGTAACAAAGGTTTCACCACGCACCGGACTTTCGTGATTAAATAAAATTCCATTACACGCAAACATACCATAAGCTTCACGGTAATTTTTTACAATCCAAAAGCCATATAACTTTGCGACTCCATAAGGGCTTCGTGGATAAAAAGGGGTAGTTTCTCGCTGCGGTATTTCTTGCACTTCACCGTATAACTCGGAGGTACTTGCCTGATAAAAACGAGTCTTTTTTTCTAACCCTAAAATACGAATGGCTTCTAAAATACGAAGCGTACCCAAAGCGTCGGAATTAGCTGTATATTCTGGAGTTTCAAACGAAACCTTTACGTGAGATTGCGCAGCCAAATTATAAATTTCATCCGGTTTTACTTCTTGTACTATTCTAATTAAATTGGTAGAATCGGTTAAATCGCCATAGTGTAAAAAAAAGTTCACCTTTTTTTCGTGTTGGTCTTTGTATAAATGATCGATACGATCGGTATTAAACATGGAGCTTCTTCTTTTTATTCCATGAACCGTATATCCCTTTTTCAAAAGAAATTCGGCTAAATAAGAACCATCTTGCCCAGTTACTCCCGTTATTAATGCTACTTTATTCATTCTGTTGATTTTTATTTTTATACACTACTATTAATATCCTGCCTTAGCCGCGCCAATATTTTCAATTGGATGCCAGGTTGTTTTTATTTCTTGAAGGTCGAAAATATGATAGGGTCCCTGCGCTTTTTCATCTAGTGAGTTTGCTTTGTTATGAATGAATACTCGCTTTACATTAGCCACTGCATTTTCCTGTATTAATTTTGTTTGTGCTTCGTTGCTACCATAATAAACCACTGCGTTAACATCCATGTGTGAGGCAAAATGCGCATTTAATTCAGCGGCAGTGCCGGTTAAAATATTTACTACACCCCCCGGGACATCACTCGAATTAATTACTTCTGCAAAAGTAACAGCACACAAGGGATAATTTTCAGAAGCCAAAGCAATACAGGTGTTACCTCCTGCTATAACCGGAGCAATTGCAGATACTAATCCTATCAACGAATTTTCCTGAGGCGCCAGTATTGCAACTACGCCGCTTGGCTCTGGTACTGAAAAATTAAAATGGGAAGAAGCAACCGGATTTACAGAGCTAAACAGTTGTTGATACTTATCACACCATCCAGCATAATAGACCAATCGATCGATGGATAAATTCACTTCCTCTTCAGCAGCTTTCACACTGCTTCCCTGAAGTTGTAATTCCTGAATAAATTGTGTTCTTCGGCCTTCTAACATTTCAGCAATGCGATAAAGTATTTGGCTACGATTTAAGCCAGACTTTGAACTCCAAGCTCCAAATGCTGCACGTGCAGCAACTACAGCATTACGAAAGTCCTTTCGCGAAGACAAGCATATATTCGCAAGCACTTTTCCAGACTTATTTTTTAATGGATAATAGCGTCCAGATTCAGTTCGAGGAAACTGCCCTCCTATATAAATTTTATATGTTTTGATTATTTCCAAACGTGACATTTTTTATTGTTTTAAAATTGAATGTATGCTAACTCTATTCAAATTATAATTGAGTAAAGTACCTGATGAATTAAAATTTTACATAACTGTGCAAACCATGAATTCCACCTTCACGCCCAAATCCGCTTTCTTTGTATCCTCCAAAAGGTGAAGTTGGATCAAACTTGTTATAAGTGTTGGCCCATACTACTCCGGCTCTAAGCTTAGTAGTTAAATTAAAAATCTTAGACCCTTTGTCAGTCCAAACACCTGCTGATAAGCCATAAGGAATGTTGTTGGCTTTTTCAATCACTTCTTCTATAGTTCTGAAAGTTTGAACAGCCAGCACCGGCCCAAAAATTTCTTCTTGTACAATTCGATGCGATTGAGATGCATTTAAAAATAATGTTGGGCGACAGAAGAATCCCTTTTTAGGGATTGCGCAACTACTTTGATAAAATTCGGCTCCTTCATTTTTACCAATGCTGATGTAGTCATTAATCTTCGCTAATTGTTCTTTTGAATTAATAGCACCTATGTCGGTATTTTTATCCATTGGATCACCAACAATGAGTGTTTCCATGCGATCTTTTAATTTGCTAATCACCATGTCGGCAATACCTTCCTGCACAAACAATCGGGAACCGGCGCAACAAACATGTCCTTGATTAAAAAAGATTCCATTGACGATACCTTCTACTGCTTGATTGATTGGAGCATCGTCAAAAATAATGTTCGCTGCTTTTCCACCTAGTTCAAGTGTAAGTTTTTTGGATGTTCCTGCAATGGAGCGTTGAATTATTTTACCCACATCGGTACTTCCTGTAAATGCAATTTTATCAATATCGGGATGATTAACAAGTGCGGCACCAGTTTTACCGGCACCGGTTACAATGTTTACAACTCCTTCGGGTAAGCCACAATCGGCAATAACTTCGGCTAATTTTAAAGCAGTTAGCGATGTGGTTTCAGCCGGTTTTAACACCACTGTATTTCCTGTAGCCAGAGCCGGAGCAATCTTCCAGGCAGCCATTAATAAAGGAAAATTCCAAGGAATAATTTGACCAGCTACACCTAAAGGTTTAGGAATTCGATTAGGGAATGCATACTCTAATTTATCGGCCCAACCAGCATAATAAAAAAAGTGGTTCGCTGCCAATGGTACATCAATATCACGTGATTCGCGAATTGATTTCCCGCCATCCATGGTTTCAATAACTGCAAACTCTCTGGCACGTTCTTGTATGGTGCGTGCAATTCGGTAAATATACTTTGCGCGTTCCTTAGCAGGCATCTTACTCCACACCTTGTTGTAGGCATCTCTTGCCGCCTTCACAGCTTTGTTAACATCCTTTTCATTTGCTTCGGCAATAGTTGAAATAACTTGCTCTGTTGCGGGATTAATGGTAGGAAAATATTTCCCTGATTCGGGTTTAACCCATTTTCCATTGATGAATAAGTCGTATTGCTTTTTTACTTGGATATGACTTGTGCTTTCAGGAGCAGGAGCGAAAGTGCTTCCCCATCCTTTGCTGAAATCTAATTTTGGTGTTTCCTTTTTTGCCATATGTTGTATTATTGACTTTGGTAAATTAGAGTTTTACAAAAGTGTTTTACTGATTAATTTAGATTTAATTTTTCGTGAAGTTCTAAAGGTGAAATGGTAGCTATTGAAGTTTGATGTGCTTGAATGTAATTTTCACGACTCCCAAATAAATCAAGTACTTTTTCACGTTTTAATGCACTTGCTTTATCCGAAAGAATAGCTGTATAACTCGAATATTTCCACTGTTCGAAGTTGGTAATTTCTCCCAATACCATTGGTTTTTGGTGAATGTTAATGATAGCAGTTGACAACAGTTCATCCGTTGCAATTTCAAACTTTTTGAAATTACGTGCTGCAAAACCTCCACCCTTTAGTTGTGCTTGTTTATGCTCGTCAAGGTACTCATTTAAGAAGGCTGCAATGTGCTTTGTTAAATGCATGCTGAATATAGTTCCCAAAGGATTTTCAGGAATTAATTGTAAATTTTTTATTTCTTCGAATCGCATGGTTTCATCCGGAAATTTCCCATTCATCTTTAAAAAATTAAACAATTCCTTTTCAGATTTAATTTTAACCAGAAAGTGGATTTGCTTCGGTAACAAGCAATACGCATAGGTATCGGCAACAGGTGTTAACCAAGCGGCATACAATTTCAGCAAATGAATATAATTCTCATCCATCAAAAAGAGCTTATCCTCACCAGTAGTTTGGTAAGAAAGATGAACTATTTTATCGGCTTCTAACTGCATTTGTTGAATTGAACTTGTTGTGCTGGTTTTTTGAAACGAATAATTGTATAGTTTAATCTTTAGAAAAATAATCGGCACTTTGATAAAGACCTGTTTTTTCTTTCATCAATTGCATTAACACATCGTTGGCCAAACTGCTTGCTCCAAATCGAAACCATTCATTCGAAAGCCAGGCATTGCCTAAAGTTTCGCGAAGCATAATCAAGTAATGAAGTGCACTTTTGGCGGTTGATATTCCACCGGCAGGCTTCATTCCAACCATTATACCTGTTTGATAATAATAATCGCGAATTGTTTCGAGCATTACCAAAGTTACCGGCATGGTGGCAGCAGGCGAAATTTTTCCGGTGGATGTTTTAATAAAATCTGCCCCAGCATAAATCGCAATTTCACTAGCTTTCCGCACATTGTCAAGGGTCGAAATTTCACCGGTTTCGAATATTACTTTCAATCTGGCTCTGCCACACGCCTCTTTAATAGCAGCTATTTCATCGAAAACGAAATTATAATTCCCTTTTAAAAATTCACCTCGAGATATCACCATGTCTACTTCATCCGCACCATTTTCAACAGCAAACTTTGTGTCGGCAATTTTAATAGCACGTGTTGACTGACCACTTGGAAAAGCAGTTGCAACAGACGCTACTTTTACACCACTAGTCTTTAGCGCTTCCTTAGCTGTTTTAACAAAAGTAGGGTAAACACAAACTGCAGCTACTGTAGGTAATCCGGGATAAACATCGTGCAAGTGAACCGCCTTGTAGCACATTTGGCGCACCTTACCTTCAGTATCTTTACCTTCCAGTGTGGTGAGATCAATCATGTTCAGTGCTAACTTCAAACCTTCTACTTTGGTTTCCTTTTTAATGCTTCTTGCCTGAAAACGGGCGCATCTTTCCTCAATACCAACTTGATCAACCGTAACTGTTTTATTAAAATCGGGATAGGTCATATATCTAATTTTACAGAAGTTTCAAAGATAAGAAATTTAGCTATTGAATAAACGATGATCGTTTACACAAAAGCCTGCATATCACTCAGCTTTTTGTAGGCTCCATTCTTAGCCAACAATTCATGATGGGTTCCTCGTTCAATAATTTCGCCCTTGCTCATCACAATAATCTCATCGGCATGCAAAATGGTTGATAATCGATGTGCAATAATTAATGAGGTCCGATTTTTCATCAAATTACTTAAAGCATCCTGCACTAAGCGCTCAGATTCGGTATCAAGTGCTGAGGTAGCCTCATCTAGAATTAATATTGGAGGGTTTTTAAGTACCGCTCTTGCAATGCTTAATCGTTGTCGCTGGCCACCACTCAATTTACTTCCTCTATCACCAATATTGCTTTGATAGCCACCTTCAATCTGCATAATAAAATCATGTGCATTTGCAATTTTCGCAGCAGCAATCACATCTTGCTCATTCGCATGCTCTATTCCAAATGCAATATTATTAAAAACAGTATCGTTAAATAAAATTGACTCCTGCGTTACATTGCCCATTAATCCACGCAAATCGGTAATTTTATAGTGTGTATGTGGAACTCCATCAATCAGCACTTCTCCTTCGCTCGGATCATAAAATCGCGGCAAAATATCAACCAATGTTGATTTACCTGCTCCTGATTGACCAACCAATGCAATGGTTTTTCCCTTTTCAATTTTAAGGTTTATGTTTTTTAATGCATAGCCTGTATCTCCGCGTACATAGGCAAATGACACATTTTTATATTCAATACAGTTAGAAAAAGTATGTATTGATTTTGCATCCTTTGCCTCTTGAATAGTTATATCGGCATCCAAAATTTTGGCGATTCGCTCAGCCGAAGCAATTCCCTTTTGTATGTTGTAATAGGCATCGGTAAATGAACGAGCCGGTGGAATTACTTGCGAGAAAATGGCGATATAAGTTATAAAAACTGAAGCATTTAATGTAGGATGATCGTCGAGCACCAGCTTTCCACCAAAGTACATTACAACCACCATTACACAAGTACCAAGGAACTCGCTCATGGGTGAACTTAAATCGGTTTTTCGATAAATACGAATCATCAGTTTAGTGTATTCCTTGTTGATGGATGCAAATCTGATTCGTGAAGGTTTATCTGCATTAAAAGCTTTAATTATACGTAAGCCTGAAATAGTTTCTTCGATTGTTGAGATTAATTCACCTAAGGTATCTTTGCTCTTTACAGAGGTACGTTTCAAACTTTTTCCCAAACTGGCAATTAATACCCCTGCAATTGGCAACAATATAAATACGAATAAAGTAAGTTGCGGACTCATTATTACCAAGGTTACCATGAAAATAATTATAGAGATGGGATCACGAAATACAGCCTCCAGCGATTTCATGATTGACCATTCAATTTCATGCACATCACTGGTCATGCGGCTCATAATATCGCCCTTTCTTTCTTCTGAATAATACGATAAAGGAAGCTCAATAATTTTAGCATAAATTTCATTACGAATATCACGTACTACATTGTTTCGAATTGGTGCAATAAAATAAAGTGCGAGGTAACGACAAAGATTTTTCAAAAAAAACATGATTACTACCAACATGCAAATAAACACTAGCGTGTATACTTTTCCACGGTTGGGGTCAACAATCATTTCAGTTAATGAATAATAAAAATTATCGATAAGTGAGCTGATGTTAATTTTTAATTCTGGTGCTCCCTTCGCAATTCGTGCAGCATAATCGTCGTTATTTTTCAAAAACAATAAGTCAAGAAAAGGGGCAATCATGGTGAGTGAAAACAATGAAAAAACTACAAACAGTATATTAAAACCGGCATTTAGAATTGCATAACCGGTATATGGTTTTATGTAGCGAAGTATGCGAAAATAGAGTTTCAAAACTGGATTGAGTATTAAATTCCTGTATAGTTGTGCGGACTAATGCCTTTTAATTCTTGCTTCACTTCAGCACTCACTCTTAGTGAATCGATAAAATCAGCGAAACTTTGAGCATTCAGCTTTTGATGCGTTCGAGTAAGTTCCTTGAGTGTTTCGTATGGATTAGGATAATTTTCACGTCGCAAAATTGTTTGAATTGCTTCAGCAACAACTGCCCAATTATCTTCTAAATCCTGATCGATTCTGGCTTTGTTTAGTACTAATTTGTCTAACCCTTGTACTAATGATTTAAACGCAATTACACTGTGAGCAAAAGGAACACCTACATTTCTCAATACAGTTGAATCAGTTAAATCTCGCTGTAAACGTGAAATTGGAAGCTTTGCTGAAAGGTGTTCAAAAAGTGCATTTGCAATACCTAAATTACCTTCAGAGTTTTCGAAGTCTATCGGGTTAACTTTATGCGGCATTGCTGATGAGCCAACTTCGCCTTCCTTGATTTTTTGTTTAAAATAATCCATTGAAATATAAGCCCAAATATCTCGATTCAAATCAATAAGTATGGTATTAATGCGTTTGAGCGAATCACAAGTTGCAGCAAAGTAATCGTAATGTTCAATTTGTGTGGTATACTGCGAACGCTTCAATCCAAGGCTTTTTTCAACAAAATTATCTGCAAATTTTTTCCAATCAATGGAAGGATAAGCAATGTGGTGTGCATTAAAATTTCCGGTAGCACCCCCAAATTTAGCTGCATGTGGAATCGATTTCAATAATTGAAGTTGATTTTGTAATCGCTCAACAAACACATAAAACTCTTTACCCAAGCGGGTAGGTGAAGCCGGCTGACCATGCGTTCGAGCAAGCAATGTAACTTCAGCAAAATTGGTTGAACAGTTGATTAAATGCTGCTCAATCTTTTGTAACAAAGGATAATAAATTTCTGTCAACGCATCCTTTACAGATAGCGGAACAGCAGTATTGTTAATGTCTTGAGAAGTTAAACCAAAATGTATAAATTCTTTGTATTGTCCAAGTTGGAGAACTTCAAATTTTTCCTTGACAAAATATTCCACAGCTTTAACATCGTGGTTGGTAGTTTTCTCAATAGATTTTATTCTCCCTGCGTCGGCAATAGAAAAACTATTAGCTATTTCACGAAGTTGTGGAAATAGGTCTTTATTAACTTTTGAAAGTTGTGGCAAAGGAAGCTCGCAAAGGGCAATAAAGTATTCGATTTCTACCTTTACCCTATATTTAATAAGCGCAAATTCAGAAAAATAATTGGCTAATTCGTGCGTCTTACCCGAATACCTACCGTCGATCGGGGAAATAGCTGTAAGTAATGAATCGTTCATTTTTTAAAACAAAGGCCGAAGATAGTAAAATGAAGGCAAATGTAAACTTGAGCATTTTGTTACTTTTGATAAAAAAAATAGCAATGATAATTTACAATGTTACAGTAAATATTGAACTGGATGTGCACGATGAGTGGCTTAATTGGATGCGAAACACACATGTACCGCAGGTTATGGCAACCGGATACTTTACTGAAAATAAAATTTGTCGCTTGTTACTTGAGGAAGAACAAGGACTTACCTACTCCTTTCAATATACTTGTCCTTCACTCGAAGTTTACAAAAAATATCAACATGAATGTGCTCCTGCATTACAGGCCGATGTAAAGCAGCGTTACGATGGGAAATTTGTTGCTTTTCGTTCATTACTTGAAGTGCTTTAATACATGAGGCAAGAACCCGTAAAAGCTAAGAAGGAATTAGGTCAGCATTTTTTAAAAGATGAACAAATTGCTGCTGATATTGTAGCTAGCTTAACGCTAAAAAACACCTATTCAAAAGTATTGGAAATTGGTCCTGGAATGGGCGTTCTAACACAATTTTTGCTTCAAAACAAATCCTACGAAACGAGTATTATTGACATTGATTCCGAATCAATAAACTACCTCCAACATCGCTTTCCAGAATTAAAAGAACGAATCATTAATGGAGATTTTTTACGCATAGATTTACATCAATTTTTTAAAGAACCGTTTGCTATAATTGGCAATTTTCCATACAACATCTCATCTCAAATATTATTTAAGGTATTGGATTATCGGAATCAAATTCCTGAAGTTGTAGGTATGTTTCAAAAAGAAGTAGCAGAGCGTATTGCTTCACAACCGGGCAAAAAGATATATGGAATTTTAAGCGTTTTTATGCAAGCTTACTACGATATTTCTTATTTATTTACTGTACCGGAACATGTATTTCAACCGCCTCCCAAAGTAAAGTCCGGTGTAATCAGGTGTATTCGAAACCAGCGAAAACAATTGGATTGCAACGAAGCACTTTTTGTAACAGTAGTTAAAACAGGCTTTAATCAACGGAGAAAGACTTTGCGAAATGCTTTGAAATCATTGATCAAAGGAGCTAATTTTGAGCATCCGTTTTTAAGCAAAAGAGCGGAGGAACTATCTGTTGAAAATTTTATTGAACTTACCAATTGTATCGAAAAATTATCCGATTAAATGAAAGTATTATTTATTGATACAACCCATCCGGTACTCCCGCAATTGCTCAAGGCAAAAGGAGTTGAATGCATAATGGCCGACTCCCTATCTAAAGAAGAAATTGAAAATATACTTCCTTCTTACGATGGAATCGTACTACGAAGCAGATTCAAACTCGACGCTGATTTTATTGAAAAAGGAAAAGAACTTAAGTTTATTGCAAGACCTGGAGCAGGACTCGAAAATATTGATGTTACATTTGCTGAAAGCAAGGGAATAAAGTGTTTTCGTTCACCAGAAGGGAATCGTGATTCAGTTGCAGAACATGCAATTGGAATGCTATTAGCCTTGTTTAATAATCTGTTTAAAGCGGATGCTGAAGTAAGAGCAGGTATTTGGAATCGTACAGCAAACTGGGGTGTTGAACTAAAAGGAAAAACCATTGGAATTATAGGCTACGGATTCATGGGCGAAGCTCTTGCCCAGCGATTAAGTGGCTTTGATGTGAAAGTAATTGTGTATGATAAATACAAAAAGAACTATGCTCACCGAGGTGACTATATTGTTGAATCAACCCTGGAACATTTATTTGAGGAAAGCGATGTTGTAAGTTTGCATGTTCCACTTACGGCAGAAACTCTACAAATGGTCAACACAAACTTTTTTAAGCAATTCAAAAAAAACTTTTACCTCATTAATACAGCAAGAGGTGGAATAGTAAATTTAACTGATTTGTCTGCAGCAATTAAAAACGGTAAAGTTCTAGGAGCTTGTTTGGATGTATTTGAATTTGAAGAACAAAGTTTTGAGCATACACAAACATCAAATTCCGAAGGAATGCAGTATTTGATTCAAAGTAACAAGGTGTTGCTAAGTCCACACATTGCTGGCTGGACAAAGGAATCGAATGAAAAAATTGCGCGTGTTATTGGCGAAAAAATTATTTCAGAGTTTAATCTTTAAAGCTATTTCACACTGAGAGCCACTCGCTTCAATTACTTGCTAATCTCAATTAAATCAGTATTGCTAAGAATGTCGGATAAGGCTTCGTAAAGTATATCTAAATCCTTTTGCGAATTAAAAACCTGTATCGAAAAACGTATATACACCTCATTGTTGATTTGTATTACTGGAATCTCGATGTGGTACTTTTCGTATAAAAGTCGCTGCAGTTTTTCGGGATTTGAAGTAGTGATTCGGATGCTGTATAGTTGTGCTAAAAACACCTCCGATATTGGACAAATAGGAGTTGAACCTAATAGTTCACAAAATTTTTGAGCATTGGATAAAACTAATTTTCGGCAAATTTTTGAAAGTTCATTCCAGTTATTTCGTTGCATAAAATCTATTGCAGTCGGAAGTGTAAGATAGGCCGAAAAATCACGAGTTCCGTTGAACTGATGAAACTGTTGGAAAGTAGCATTTGATGGCACTGTTCCATCATATCCCCAACTCACTATCAAGGGTTCAAGCAAGTTTTGAAATGGCTTTTTTACCATTAAAAAAGAACAACCTTTTGGTGTTAGCATCCATTTATGACAAGCTCCTGTATAAAAATCGGCTTGTAGCTTTTGCAAATCAAGTGGTACTTGACCGGGAGCGTGCGCACCGTCGACAAAGGTCATTACACCTCGTTGTTTGGCTATTGCACAAATTTCATCAACCGGAAAAACTAAACCGGTTGCACTCGTAATATGGCTTATAAAAACCAACTTTGTTTTGTGGCTAAATCCTTTGAAGAAATCGTCGATGAATTCTTGCTTCGACTGCAAGGGCAAGTCAATTTTTTGTCGAACATATTTTGCGCCGCGTTTATTACAGTAATATTGCCAAGTTTTATCGCAAGCACCGTATTCTAAATTCGTGGTAAGAATTTCATCGTCGGGTTTTAAGTCCAAATTTTTAGCAACTAAATTTACTGCATGAGAGGGATTGGGAGTAAATAGTAAATCGCTTGCCGAACAATTTACATAATTTGCAAGTGCATCTTTCGATTCTTGCAAATAGTTAATTCCATTTCGTGTGATGAACTGAACGGGCTCCTTTTCAAGTTCATATTGCCATTTTATATAGGACTCAAATACTGGCTTAGGGCAAGCTCCAAATGAACCAAAATTTAAATACGTAACTGCATTGTCTAATAAAAAATCTGATCTTAAAACCGGTAATTGATTAATTCTATTTGTCGCCATAACAAAAGCTTACGAAAGATTTTATCTTATTTGATTTAATCACTAGTTTTGCGCTGTTTATCCCACTCCCACTTCAATAAAGAATAACAATCTGAATCTTCATTTTTACCATTTACCGAATAATCTTCACGCATAACTCCTTCCTTTATGAATCCAAACCGTTGTAAAATTTTTAGCGAAGGCAAATTGTTTGGATCAATCAAAGCTTCCACCCTGTGCAAGTTCATTTGAGTAAATCCAAAATTTAAAATGGCTTCAACTGCTTCTTTCATGAGGCCTTTATTTTTGAATAGTTCATTCCGCATCACATAAAATAGTTCGGCTCGTTGATGTGTTTTATTCCAAGTATGAAAACCACATTCACCTATTGGCAAATTACTTTTCTTGTCAATTAATAAAAAAGTATGCAGCGAAATTCGATGTGTTTCCATGCCCAATTCATGCATCGATTTATAGTGCTCATAATCTTGTTTTGAACAACCCATTGTTGCACACACCACCTCTTCAGTAGATTCTGCAATTAGCTGATGAATAAAAGAAGGAGTAATATCTTTTAGTTGTAAATTTTTAGTATCAAGCATAGAATAAACGTAGCAGATTGTTGGAAACTGCTGAGGCTAAATTTAGCATAATTTTATTCATTCATTGTTTGATTTACATGCTAAAACCTCCAAAGAAATTATACTTTCTTCGGGAGCAAATACATCACTCCTGCTTCAAATTGAGGAATTAATTACGAATTAATTTTTGTACAACTTTTCCATTTTCACTTCTTAAAAAATACATTCCTAAAGGAAGGTCTATTAAGTTAAAATGGTTCAATCCTGTTGCACACTTTATCGATTTAACTAGTTCGCCTTGGGACGTATAAATTGAAAAGAGTTCATTTGAGCTAGTTTCAATAATTAACTCACCGGCAAAGGGATTTGGGAAAGTACTTATTCCTTTGGTAAAGCTAATATCGCTTAGATTCAAAGGTTGACCGTTACTTATGCGGATTACAGCGCAGTCTTCATTAACTGCTGAACTTATTACCAATGTACCAACCAAAATAATTCTACCGTCGTTCATGAGTTGCATACTATTACATTTATCAGTAACAGCACCGGTAGCAACAGCACTCATAAAATTGGAAGAACCATTGTTGAATGTATTATCTAGAGCCCCAGAAGCATTAACTTGGGCCACCATAAAATCTTCGCTTCCCGTTGCATTGCTAAAGGAATACCCGCTAATTAGTAGTTTGTTGTTAGCTATAACTTTCATGTCGGTAAGTACATCATCACCTGGACCAACTGTAAATTCACTTTGACCACTCGTACCAAAACTTACATCTGTTGTACCTCCCAATAAAAAGCGAGCAATACCAATATTGCTTGTTGGAGTGTTAACTGTAGCACCTAACAAAATTCGTCCGATACTGTCAACCACCATTGCACCAAAATCAGAAGATGCAGAAAAAGTAATGGGCACATATCCGGTACCATTAAAACTAGTTAATTGATTTCCTAACGAATCTATTTCCATTAAATAATTTCCGGCACCGGCATCACCTCCAAACAAAATTTGATTATTGTTGAGGACTTTTATGCGTAATCCAAATTCACTTCCTGCGCCGGGATTATATAATTTCATCCCATCTGAATCAAAAGTGTTAACCAAAGTACCATTGTTTGAAAGCTTAAGCACACATGTTTGATTATCGATGGGTGGTGAAACTCCGGTTGTTCCAACAATGTATATATTTCCATAAGAATCAAAATCTAAATCTGTTCCTACATCGGGTTGCGTATTACTGCCAAGCACATCAATAAAAGTGCTTCCTGATCCATTAAAACTTAAATCGGCAGTGCCATTTGAATTCAATCTGGCAACCAGCACATCCTGACTTGATCCGCCTCTTCCTGATGTTACTAACACAAGTTTTCCTGAATTATCAATTTTTACATTGGGAGTAATCCCTCCAATTGAACCTTGATTTCCCATGCTGATATAGGCTTTTCCATCGTTGCTAAAACTAGTATCGAGTATGCCATTAACTAAAAAACGAGCAACGCATAATTGAAAGTTACTGCCACTTTTACTAAGTCCTACAACTACCAACTTTTGGTCTGATTGAAGCACACTTCCAAATAGGCGATCGATATTATTATTAAAATTGAACTTATTAATTCCATTCGAATTAAAACTTGAATCGAGCGACCAACTTTGGGCATTGGAATGTTGAAATGCAACTAAAGCAAACAGGGTAACAGCAATAAGATAAATTTTTTTCATCGTCGTTAATTTTTGAATTTCTCGTTAATTGATAGGATAAATTGTAAAAGTTAAATTTTATAAAAACTATGTAAAATTAGAGTATAAGTATTTTAAAGTAAGTAGAATTTTTCCTACTTGCTTTTCACTACCAGTTGTATTGTTGTTCGGCTTTTTTGCTCAAGTATTACTAATTTACCCTTCGAAACCCTGTCAATTGTAGCCTGATCGTAATTTCGAATAGTTATTAATTCAAGTTTTTCATTGAACAATACACGGTATTCTTGTTTCAATTTTTCAATTAATTGTTCTGCCTTGTGTTCATTGTTATCCACACAAATTGAAAAACTGATAGCCGAATTTTGCATCAAATTAATCTTGATATTACAGCTTGCAAATACTGAAAAAAGCTGACTCAAATTTTCTTCAACAATAAATGAAAAATCCTTTGGAGAAATAGAAATCAACATTTGTTCAGTTTTAAAAATAAAACAAGGAACAGCGTTGTGAGTAGCATTCGCGTCAATTATAGTTCCTTGATTGCTGGGAGCCAAAAAAGATTTTACACGAAGTGGTATACCTTTATTTTGAAGTGGCTTTATGGTTTTGGGATGTATTACAGTAGCACCATAGTAGGTTAATTCTATTGCATCCTGATAACTCAATTGATTCAGCATTACTGTATCTGCAAAAAATTTTGGATCGGCGTTTAATACACCCGGCACATCTTTCCAAATTGTTACATCTTCAGCATTCATAGTATAAGCAATTATTGAAGCTGTATAATCACTTCCTTCCCTGCCTAATGTAGTAGTAAAATTTTCGGAAGTGCTTCCTATAAATCCTTGAGTGAGCACTATATTTTCCGTGGCAAATTGAAGTTTCTCCTTTGCTTTCACTTCAGTAGCATTCCAATCTACCTTTCCTTCACGATAAGTATTGTCTGTACAAATAAAATCGCGTGCATCCTGCCATTTATTTTTAATGCCAACAGAGGTTAAATAAGCACTTACTATTTTTGTTGAAATGATCTCACCTACCGAAACTATTTGATCATAAGCTTGGTCGTAGCCCATGGTAGGTTCATCTTCGGTAGCCCAATCCAATTCAACAAATGCATTCGATATTTCATCGTACACCGGTGAAGTATTATCGTTAAACAATTCTTCAAGTATGTCGAAGTGATACTTCTTGATTTCAGCTATTAGTGACTCAATTGCTGCGCGGTTGCTAAAGGTTGCTTCCGTAATACGCTCCAAAGCATTGGTCGTTTTACCCATTGCCGAAATTACAACCACTAATTTTTCGTTTGGAAAAAGTTGCAAAATAGCTGCTACATTCTTCACAGCTGCGGCATCTTTTACGGAGGCACCACCAAATTTAAAAACTCTCATTTACTGAAAATAAATATGTTTTATACAGATGTAAGCATGCGTTGTCGAACAGCTTCATACAAAATTACACCGCAGGCAACTGAAACATTCAGTGAGCCAATTTCGCCCAACAATGGAATTTTTGCACGAGCATTGCTTAGTTTCAAATATTCTCCGCTAATTCCCTCATCTTCTGATCCCATAATAATGGCAGTTGGAGAGGTGAAATCAATACCGGTATACATAGCTTCAGTTTTCTCAGTACAAGCTATAATAGAAATTCCACTTTCATGCAAAAATGCAAGTGTGGTTTTTAAGTTTTGTGAACGGCAAACTGCGATTTTATGCAGAGCACCTGCTGAAGTTTTAATAGCATCCGAATTAATTTGTGCTGCTCCTCTGCTTGGTACAATTACTGCATCAACTCCACAACATTCGGCAGTTCTACAAATAGCGCCAAAATTCCGCACATCGGTTATTCGGTCCAACACCAACAACAAAGGTACTTTTCCCCGCTCAAAAATAAGTGGCAACAACTGTTCAATATCTTGAAACTTTATATCGGTTACAAAAGCAATAACACCTTGATGAGTTTTTGAAGTAAGACGATTTAATTTTTCGGGAGGAACAAATTGAAAGGGAGTTTCCTTACGTCCAAGTAATTCTCTTAACTCTTTGAAAATAGCGGGTGAAATTCCCTTTTGAATAAATACTTTTTCAACATCCTTATCGGATTTCAAAGCTTCTAAAACCGGATGTATTCCAAAAATAAAATTGGGATTTTGATCGTGATTTTTCCTTTCCACCGTTTACTATTTTTCGTTTATTATTTTACCTTGTCGCCAAGCATCAATCATTCTAAACCAATCGCTTCGAAAATTTTCAGATCGGTTCAAACTATAATCAGCATCGCTAAACGGATTTACCACTTTTGAGAAGGTGAATGTTAAAGAGCGACTATTTTGCTCTTCACCATAAATCCAAGTTTCACCGTTGCTATCACGATAGATAGAAGTTGGTAAACCGAAAGCAATGTATACCAAACCACGATCAGTTTTCCAACCTTCGGTGTAAGATGTAAAATAAGTATTTGAATTTTGTACACGGTTGTAATATACCTTTAGTGCAGATTTTGCTCTATCCATATTCCCACAGTTGTTTAACCAAAACTCATCCACAGCCAATTTCTTATTCATACTATTTTGCAAGGATTCAAACTCTTGCTTTGTAGTAATGTACCTAAGCGGCGGAATCAAATCTTCGGCAGTTGTAAGTAATGGATATGAATCTTGAAATACAAAAACAGTTAATCCATCATTTCCAATGGTATCACTTTGAAAATGATACATCCCCTGGCTACTTAATTTTACTTCTGAAGCAAAATTTGCATCTAGTTTTAACTCAAATGTACTATCGGGAACAAGCGTCTGGGCCTGAAAATTTTGTACTGAAAATGGAGGAGCCGGCAGAACAAACTTGGGTTTGTAATAATTCACACGTAATTGTCGCTGTGCTGAATTTTTTGAATAACTAACTTGAATTGACTCATTAGAATTTACACAATTCGTAAAGAGTAACTGTCCACTCTTAACATTGCTTAATTTAAAATTTTGTGAGGTATTGATCCCGCTTTTATTTACCTCCACAAAACTTACTGACGATTGATTTCTATTTAAATCGGTTAGCAATACTTCAAGTACATAGCGGTTTGGGTATACTGCTTTAAATTCAAAAGAACCATGCAGTGAAACATTTTCTTCTTTGCTGGCATCATCTTCTAAAATAACTGAAGAAGAGTCTAGCACAATTTTAGATTCGTAAGAAGCATAAAGGATGTAGGATACCGAAATTTTTGCCATATAATTAGCAGCTCCCACGCTTTTCATATAAAGCAATTCCTGTGTATTAATTGAGAAATGAAGTTGCGATTGGTTAGGTGAATCATGATAAACAGCATACATTGGATGCAAAACCTGAGCATTACGCTCATAAGTGAATGCCAAATTTTGATTTGCAATTTTGGCTGTTTCGTAACAACTACTAAAGAGCAGTGTTGAAACGAAAATCAATATTATTCTAAAGTTGCTCATAGCTATTGCTCGAGTTTCAAAGGTTGATTGTCATTTTTTTCAAGGTACTTTTCAGAAAGCGATTTGGTTGTTTTAGCTCCTAATTTCTCAATATCCTGAACTCGTTTTATTAAATTTCCGGAACCACTTTGCAACTTATTCATTGCACTTGAATAGGCGACTTGGGTAGTATCAATTGATTTACCAATTTTCTCGAGGTCTTCAACAAATCCTACAAACTTATCGTACAATGCCCCACCTTGTTTTGCAATTTCCAAGGCATTTTTTGTTTGCTTTTCTTGTTTCCACAAGGACGAAATTGTTCTAAGTGTAGCTAATAAAGTAGAAGGACTAACCATCACAATTTTTCGTTCCCAGGCAAAATTGAATAGCTCTGCATCGCTTTGTATAGCCATACTAAACGACGATTCAATAGGAATAAACATAAGTACAAAATCAGGAGTATTAAACTCGGATGAAGCCTGATAGTTTTTCTCACTTAATAACTTAATGTGATTTTTAACTGAGCCAATATGTTCTTTGCTAAACTTCTCGCGTAGGCTTTCATCATCAGCATTTACAAAAGACTCATAGGCTGTTAATGAAACTTTAGAATCAATTACAATGTGCTTATTATCCGGCAAAAGCACCACCACATCCGGCTTGATGGTTTTCCCGCTTTCGTTACTGGTTTGAAATTGAGTAATGTACTCTGAATCTTTGGCAAGCCCTGATCGTTCCAGTATTTTTTCGAGTATAACTTCGCCCCAGTTCCCTTGCATTTTATTATCGCCTTTCAGCGCCTTTGCTAAATTATTTGCCTCTTCACTCACTTGTTTGTTGAGTTCTACAAGATTTTTAATTTCTGCTTTTAAAGTTATTCGCTCGGCCGATTCTTCTTTGTATGCCTTGTCTACCTTTTCTTCAAAGGTTTTAATTTTTTCTTTTAATGGATTTAAAATAATATCCAAATTGATTTTATTCTGCTCAGTAAATCGCACACTTTTATCTTCTAAAATTTTGGAAGCTATGTTCTCAAATTGAGAAAGCAGGTTCTTTTGGAGCGCTTCTTTTTCTTGCTTTTCGTTGCTCAATTTTTCGTTCATCCCCTTAAATGCTTCTTCGGCTCTCGCTAAACGAGCATTCGCACCGGCCAATAATTCTCGTTCCTTTTGAAGTTCATTCTTCAGTACTTCTCTTTCACTTAATAAATCACTCTGTATACGTTGCTTATCTGAACCAGCAGCTTGCAACTTCTCTGTAAGTATTGCAAGTTCTTTGTCTAAACTCTGCACTCTTGTTACTGCTTCTGTATTTTGTTGAGAAGATTTCACTTGCATATAAAGCCAAACAACAGTCGCTCCTACCAGCAATCCAATTGCTAAAAAAACAAAATTCATTGAAACATATTTTGGGTAAAGATAAGGAATTGGAAAGTGTAAACTCGATTTGAAAAAAAATTAAACAACTCAGGTTGAATTATACTTTTTACTATACAACAAAGCCTGAAAACAGCTAATTTGTTTCCAGGCTTTGTATTAGTTAAGCAATTGAAAAAGCGCAGGTTTTACTCCAAAATAATTCTGGAAAAACGATCGCGCCCTCTGTCTTCGGTATAAATGAATAGTTCATTGTTTGAAGATGGAACAAATATTTCAGTATCTTCTGGTGGCATAAATTGCATGTTTCTCTCCTGAATAGGTGCAAAGCAATAGTCTTTGTTTTCAAACACCAATTGATGCGTTATCTTACCATCGGTAACTGAAATTGCAGTACTTACAAAATTTGACCCGTGAATTCCTGAAACAGTTTTAAGATCTTTTGGCTCAAAATCAGCCTTTTCATAACGTTCCATATTTTTTGGATGTTCATCGCATAATATGTAAATGTTTTTTGAAGTTGCATACGCAAGGTATTGCTTAAAAACGTGCGGATAGCTGTTTAAACTAACGTGATTTCTCAATGGAGCATTCTTAACCCATTCAAACTCTCCTTTGGAATTTAATTTTGCAACAATTACATCCATGTATTCATACTCGTAAGTGCTCGATGTAGTTCCTGCATATCCATAAGTAGAATTTCTTTGTTGCACCCACCATTCATATTGTTCACCAACATAGTAAACATCAGATCCTACTGAAAAAATATAATCCAATTTGTATTTATAGCGCTTTGATTTTGCCGGAGTTGATTCAAGCGCTTTCAAAATCTTATCATCAAAAATTTTAATCGCTTTGTTGTTAATTTTTAAATCGCTTTTATTTACTCGGAAACTAAAAATTCCTACTTGTACCAAATCTCGACCTTTTCGCTCAATTACATCTTTTAAAAACCCTCCAATTACCACTTCATTTTCTTTTGTTTGAGAAAATTCAATATCCGATACATAATAATCTTGGTCAAATCCAAGAATTACGCTCATTGGTGTGGTTGAACCAGCTGAAAAACTTCCAAGATTTAAAGTATACCGCTTTTCTTTCTCTCCTGCTCCTTTTGCCTTGGTTGTTGAACAATAAAACACATTATCAGCGTCATCTAAAAACATTCCTATAAAGCCTAAATCTTCTGTACTTACAGCAATACCAAAAACTGCAGCAGCTGCTCCTGACCAAAATCCATTTGAGCCAGATAGTTTTTCATTAACTGTTTTGGTCCACGAAATTTTCATAGTTGCTGCTTCCAACATCATAAAATCGGTAGAGTATTTTGCTGTTTTATTGGCTTTGTGACAAGCTTTAACTAAAAATTTAGTTTTTGCCGGATTTGCACATACATCAAAATCTACGAACTCATAATGATCAGATTTTATAGTGGTTATTTCAACCATTTTATTTGATACAACACCCTTTGACGAAACATTTTGATAGTACAAAACCATTTCGCCAGATTTCTTGATAAATTCTCGTCTGAAAATAAAAACGCTACCTGCAGCATACTCCACATCTTCGATCTTAGTTCCTTCAGCATCTTCAACGGTTATTTCTTTCGAAAACTCTGCTTTTAGCGTCTTTTTGCTATACTTTTCTACAAAGAAAGAAGTTCCCTTTCCTCTAGTTTTTATTCGATAACAATAAAAGCTATTATCATCTCCACCCAACATTCTATTCATTTTGCTGTCACGGTCGTTTTCTAGGGCAGGTCCATTTTCAACTTTTACTTGAGCTTGAACACTCAATCCGGCCATCATTAAAACAGCCATTAACAATTTTTTCATAGTTATTAATTTTAATTTTGGCTGCAAATCTACAAAACAAACAGCTATTACTTGTTAAAAGGTACTAATAATTCCAAAGTGCACTTTTGCACTTCTAACCGAAATTGGATTGTTAAATTGCTTGCCCAATGCATATGTGAGCGAAAAAATTCCAGGCTTTGTTTCAAAAGTTATTCCGGCACCAAAACCGTATGGTGTATCGTGTATGGTTAATTTACTTGCTTTATTTTCATAATAAGCCTGATTCGCAAAAGCAAATAAATAGGAATTTCTGTCTAGTAAAAATCGGTATTCCAGTTTACTGATTGTATACGCTGATGCCAAAATAGATTCTTCATCAAATCCACGTAAAGTGGCCAATCCGCCAAAACGAAACAATTCATTTTGAAACAACTGTTCACTTTCAAAAATAGCTGACCTATTACCCACTACAAGCGTACTTTTATTTTGTATTGGAATATATAATTCAGCCAAAATATCTCCATTATAAACAGTTGATTTTAATTGGTCCTGAATTTTGTCATAAGCAGTTGGATTCAATTTTAAATTTCTCCTTATCTGTTTCTTTCCGGCTGAAACAGTAATATCAACCACAAAACCCTTTCGTGGATTTAGTCTAAAATCAAGTTTCTCGGTACGAAATCCAATTCCATACGATTGAGAAGATATATCCACATAAGGTGGCAATGTTGTTAAATTTTCGAGACCTCTAGTTGAAATTAAATTAATGGCGCGATTTGTAAAAAACAATTTGAAATAACTATCCAATCCCACTAAATAATTAAAACCTACGTTTTGACTAACATCCGTAAATAAGGTATCGCGCTTGTATAATTTAAATCCCAAATCAGCACCAAATGGACTTCTAAACAAAAAAGGAATTTGTAAACGCGATTTCAAATTTTGGGTTTTTGCTTGCAGTTTTTGCCAATCAACATCTAATACTTCACCCTTATTAAAACTATTGCTAAGCTTTAAAGTTGCTTGTCCTGTAATTAAGAGTTTTCCGGTAGTTTCGTTTGGCAAAAAACCTAGTACTCCATCAAATCGATTCGCCTTCTTTGAATCAATGTATACATTAAGTCGGGTATACTTTTCTGAAAAATAAACTTCTGAAGTTCGCGCTTCCTTTAAAAACGGAACCCCATTTATTCGATTACTAATTTGCTTTATGCGCGATTCGTTGTAAGCATCTCCGCGTCTAATTCCCAATAAGCGATACACGTAGTGCCGCGAAATTTGACTTGTTCCTTTAATTATTAAACTATCAATTGTACAGCGATTATTAGCTTCAAGGTGAATGCTGGCGCTAACGGTATCATTTCGTATTTCAATACTATCCAATTTAACCGAAGCAAAAGGATAACCGGAATTTTCTTCCTCTATCAATATTTTTTCAAGTAAACGTGCAATTTCCTTTGGGCGATATATTTTGTTGCGGTAAAGCTTTTCGTTAAAACCTATCCGATTGATAAGTACTTCATCTAAATTTCCTTTTTTTAATGTTGCCCACTTAAACCATTTCCCTAAGGTAAAATACGCAACTGTAGTCGAATTCGTGTTTTTTATGCTGTCTAAATTAACCAACAAAAATCCGCTTTCTTGCAATGAAAAAATCAATTTTGATAACTCATTTTCCCGCTCCTTGGGATCAATTGACTTTGGCTTAATCGCTAAATTTTTGAGTGTTTTAGCATGAATGAGAGAGTCTGAAAAACTACATTTTAAACTTTGCTGAGCAAACGTAGGCGAGTAAAATAAACTACTTGCGAAAACTAGAAATAAAAACACTTTACGATTTTGCCGCATGAAGTTGTGCTCGAAATAATGCGTTAAATTAACGCAATTCAAGGATATTTAGTATCAACCGCTTAATAAATTAGTGTTGAAATGGAAGTACTACTAACCCAAAATTATTTCATCAAAATTTTTATCGACTCTGATTTTTACCACGCCAACAGCAAAGTTTTTCTTTCCTAATTTATGAAAGCGGCCGTCAATCATAAATCCACTGCAGTTGAAGGGCAATCCATGAAAAATAATTTTGTAATGCGAATAGCTAGTTGCGAAATCTCCACTTATGGATTGTCGAAACACCAAATTGTTGCGGCTTCCATTTACATAAAACTTGGTATGTGAAAATTTACCATGCTTGTAACCGTAGTTATCTCCTGCATCCTCATACAATTCACTTTCGGTTGTTTCGCTCGAAAAATAAACGTGCAAGGTAAGCTCCGAAATTTCAAACTCACCCACGTATTGCATTTTAGGATAATTCGGAATAACAGCACCAGCCTTAATGAATATGGGCATTTTATCAATAGGGGCTTTGGCAGTAATTTCTTTTCCTCCATGGTATAAAGTATCGTCCCATTGATAATACCACGAGCCTTTGGGAAGATACACTTTGCGCTTTTCGGCAAATTGTTCTAAAACCGGACAAACCAGCAAATGATCTCCGAAACCAAATTCATCCATACGATTGTGGGTATGAGGATCAAACTGATCCATAAAGCAAACCGGTCGTATCATAGGAGTTCCGGTTCTTGCATTTTGCCAAAAAGTGGTGTAGATATAAGGCAGTAAATGATATCGCAATTGAATAAATTTTCGAATAATAAATTCGTGTTTCGCACCAAACGACCAAGGTGCCTGCTCAAAAGTTGTTTCGTTTCCTGCTGAATGAGTTCTAAAAAAAGGATGAAACACTGCCAATTGTATCCATCGGGTATACAATTCTGCGTCCGGTTCTCCAATAAAACCACCTATATCAGATCCTGCAAACGAAATTCCCGAAACACTCAATCGTTGCATCTGCACATTCGCAATCCATAAATGCTCCCAAGTTGCTTGATTATCGCCCGTCCAAACTGAAGAATAACGCTGAGCTCCACTGAATAATGAACGCGTTATAACAAAAGGACGATTGGGCATCAAAAACTTTTTTATTCCTGCATGGGTAGCTCGCGCCATTTGCATTCCGTAAACATTGTGTGCTTTGCGGTGACTGCATGGGTTTCCATCATAATCGTGGCGCACATCTTCAGGGAAAGTACCAATTTCAAAAACGGCAGGTTCGTTCATATCGTTCCAAACTCCACGCACGCCTGCTTCAACAAGTCCTTCAAATAACTCGGCCCACCACTCTCTTACTTCGGGTTTAGTAAAATCAGGAAAGGCACATTTACCCGGCCAAACATCTCCAATCATCAATGCTCCATCAGCACGTTTGCAAAAATAATTTTTGGCTATAGCCTGCTGGTAAACCGGATAATCGTTGTCAACTTTAATTCCCGGGTCAATAATCACAATCGTTTTAAAACCATCCTCGGCTAACTCTCGAATCATACGTTTGGGCTCAGGAAAATACTCCTTGTTCCATGTAAAACAACGAAATCCATCCATGTAATCAATATCGAGGTAGATGGCATCACACGGAATTTTTCGTGTGCGAAATTCTTTGGTAATTTCTTTTACCTTGCTTTCAGGGAAATAACTCCATTTGCATTGATGGTAGCCTAACGACCAAAGTGGCGGCAATTCCGGCTTACCTGTTAATGATGCGTAATTCTTTACTACTTCAATAAGTTCAGGTCCATAAATAAAATAATAATTCATTTCTCCTCCACGTGCCCAAAAACTAACTGTTTCATTTTGTTCCTTCCCGAAATCGAAAATTGTGCGAAAGGAATTATCGAAAAATATTCCGTAACCAATTCCATGATGCAATCCCATGTAAAAGGGTACATTTTTGTACAAAGGATCTTGGTCTTTAGCGAAACCATATACGTCAGCACCATAATTTTCGAAACGTTTGCCTCTTAAATTAAATTCTGTAGGCTTATCGCCCATGCCGAAGAAACATTCGTCTTCCTGTATTTTTTTACTGCAATACACTATTTTTCCACCTTTCCATAAATAATGTTGCCAGTGAAATCCTAATTCTTCATCCAAAATAAGATTACTGTCGTTGTCAAACATTTTAATTTTACAATCGCTTTTGCTTATCTGACAAGTAATATCGGAAGTGAGTATTTCGAAACAATCATCGTATTCAACAAAGTCTAAATGAATGATGTTGTCCTGAATATGTTCTTGTATTGCGTAGGAAAAGTCCTTTTCAAAAAAACCGTCTGCTGCGTAACGAAAGCGTATAATTTTGTCTGATTGAACCCTAACTTCTAATATTGTTTCACTCGTTTCGAAGTAAAAATAATTACCGTGTTTTCTAAATTTTTTAACGCTATCGGGAAAGTATTTTATTGAATATTTATCGGTTTTCGGCTGCATGGAATAATAGAAATTATTGTTTTAAATTTGTGAGAAATTTAACTTGCGAGTCTGCAAAAATATAGTTATTAATCAGATATCAAATTAACGCTCATAATACTGCATTTTGAAAACAAAACCCAATGTACTAATGTTTGGCTGGGAATTTCCCCCGGTAATAAATGGCGGACTGGGCGTGGCTTGTTTGGGTTTATGCAAAGCCATGGCACCAATGGTTAATCTTAAAATGGTGATTCCCAAAAGTAACCCCGATTATGCAGTAAAGTATATGGAATTAATTGGCTTAAATTCAGTTGATATTTCAACTCTTAAAAAGCAGGCTACGAAAAAAGGGCTCAAGAAATTTACAACTGCTAACTATTTTGATTTAGCCCTTTCACCCTATATTAACTTTACAGGAGAGGCTGAAATTAATAAAATTCAACACGAAGTATACTCTTCCGAATTGAAACAATTTGAAATTAACGAATTGTATGGTGCCGATATTATTCGCAAAGTTTTGGAGTTTTCGAAATTAAGCGTAAAACTTTCTGCCACTAGGCAATTCGACCTCATTCATGCCCACGATTGGATGACTTTTTTACCGGGTATGGAAATCAAAGCTGCAACCGGCAAACCTTTAGTGTTGCATGTGCATTCGCTTGAGTACGATAGAAGTGGTCCTGAAAATAAAAGTTGGGTTTATCAACTAGAAAAAAGAGCTATGGAATATGCTGACGCAATTATTCCGGTTAGCAACTACACAGGCTCAATAATTGAAAACGTATATGGAATTTCGAAGTCGAAAATTTTTCCGGTACACAATGGCATAGAACCTGTGAACCATTCTCAATTAAAGCGAATAACTTCCGAAAAAATTGTAATTTTCTTTGGTAGAATAACACGTCAAAAAGGTCCTGAGTTTTATTTTGAAGCAGCAAAAAAAGTGTTGCAACATTATCCCGATGTTCGCTTTGTATTAGCAGGCACAGGTGATTTGATGCGTGGCATTATGGAAAAAGCAGCTGAAGCTCGCATTGGCCATAAGTTTCATACGACAGGATTTTTAACCAAAGAAAAAATTAATGACCTGTTGGCTGTTGCCGATGTGTATGTAATGCCCAGTGTTTCCGAACCCTTTGGGCTAAGTGCCGTGGAAGCAGTTCAGTATGGAATTCCAACAATTTTAAGCAAACAATCGGGTGCCGCCGAAGTAATACACGGAACGCTTACTATGGATTTTTGGGATGTAAATAAAATGGCGAATTACATTATTTCCTTGCTCGAATATCCAACTTTGAGAAAAGAATTGGTAGATACTGCTTTTATAGATTTAAAGAAAATTAGTTGGACTTCAACAGCAAAGAAAGTGCTCAAAGTGTATGATAAATTAGTATGTTAAAAAATTTACCGTTATTGATAACTGTTCAACTTAAACTATAATAGCATCAAACTCCAACAATATAAGATTTACAGCAACTAAATACAAAATACTATGCCATCAGTTTGCTTTTATTTTCAGGTACACCAGCCTTACCGTTTAAAAGAATATAATTTTTTCGACATCGGTCACGATCACTATTATGAAAATGAAAAGCTCAACCGAGAAGTGATGAATAAGGTTGCCGATAAGTGTTATATCCCAACCAACAAAATGATGTTGGAGTTGATAAAAAAACACAAAGGAAAATTTCGCATCAGCTATTCCATTAGTGGTACTGCTCTCGAACAATTTGAAAAATACCGTCCCGATGTGCTTGAATCATTTGTTGCGCTTAGTAAAACCGGCTGTGTAGAATTCTTGAGCGAAACATATTATCATTCCTTGAGTTTTATTTATGACAAGAAAGAATTTAAACGTCAAGTTGAAAAACACCGCGATTTAATTAAAAAGTATTTTAAACAAAGTCCAACTGTTTTTCGAAATACTGAATTAATTTACAACAATGAAATAGCCAAAACCATTGAAGACATGGGCTATAAGGCTATTGTTTGCGAAGGTGTTGACCGAATTCTCGAAAACAGAAGTCCCAATTTTATTTATCGTTCACCCAATTGTCATTCTTTAAAAACATTGCTTAAAAATTATCGACTAAGCGATGATATTGCATTTCGCTTTAGCGACCCTAATTGGACCGAACACCCTTTATCTGCAACTAAATTTGCTGGATGGGTGCATTCAATTGCAGGCAATGGTGAACTGATTAATCTGTTTATGGATTACGAAACTTTTGGAGAACATCAATGGGAATCGTCCGGTATTTTTGACTTTTTAAGCCAATTACCAACCGAAATATTAAGCCACAAAGATTTTGATTTTAAAACTGTAAGTGAGGTTGCCGAAAAATACCCTATTCGCGACGATTATGATGCACACGACTTAACTTCTTGGGCCGATACTGAAAGAGACTTGTCGGCATGGCTTGGTAATTCAATGCAAAATGAAGCGATCGAACGCATATATTCATTTAAGGAGCGAGTATTGGCAACCGAACGAGAAGATATGTTGGATACCTGGGCCAAACTTCTTACCAGTGATCATTTTTATTATATGTGTACAAAATTTTGGGCTGATGGTGATGTACATAAATATTTTAGTCCCTATCAATCTCCTTATGATGCATACATTTATTTTATGAATGTGCTAACGGATATGGAATATGTATTGAGCGAACTTTTGAAACAAAAGAAAATGCCTAATGCAAAAAAAAATACGGCAGTTGATTCATTAAATATTAATGCGCTTACTGTTGCAGGTGATCCAAATGAACAAGTTTCCAATACTGAAGTTGCAACAGCTACTGCGACTTATTCTTCTAATTTAAAAGAAGATGTTTTAAACAAAGTAAAAAGTTTGGCTAAACGAGTAAGTGCAAAAAACTCAATTTCGAAAAGCAGTCCCAAAAAAGTAGTATCGAAAGTAGCTTCAGAAAAAAAGAAAACTGCTTCTAAATCGAATGTAAAAACTGCAACCGGGGATAAAAAAATTGCTGCAAACAAAAAAACAACGAAGCCTTCTAGTAAAAAGAAAGCTCGATAAGCTAAGCTATCAGTTGATCTCCGAGTTGTTTAAAATCAATGCCATCAAAATTTCCTGAACTCATCATCAGTAAATTTTTATTGTTCCAATCTATTTTCTTTAAGTCGGAAACTAGGGCTGTGGCATCGGTATACACGGTTAAATTCTCACCACCAAAGGCTGCTAGAACTTGTTCCTTACTAATGGGTTTAAGCTTTTTATGCGCAATGGTATGCGGATTAAAATATACAATTGCCTGATCTGCTTCCTTCATTGCTCCTGAATAGTGCTGCAAAAATTCTTCGTTTAAACTACTAAAAGTATGCAACTCCATGCAGGCAATTAACTTTCGATTTGGGAATTGCTTTTTAACAGCAGCTGTTGTAGCCTTTAATTTGGAAGGTGAATGTGCAAAATCTTTATACACTACTGTTGAATCATTTTGAGTCACTATTTCAAGGCGTTTACTGGCGCCTTTAAATGATGCTATGGCTTCAAAAAATTGGTTTTCGTTCACTCCTATCTCAGCACAAGCCAATCGTGCTGCTTCAAGATTCATTAAATTATGTTCACCAAAAATGCGCAATGGATATTTTTCATGATCTGACTTACCTAATAAACTAGTGCTCCCATTTTCAATGATGTGGCGCGGTATTCCATACGGCAATTTCTTTAAGTTACCGCCTGCTCCTTCACCCAATTTCTTCACTTCATCATCCTTCTCACAATAAATCAAGGTGCCATTCTCAGAAATTAATTGAATAAATTTCTGAAATTGTTCAACATAAATTTCAAATGTTGGAAATACATTAATGTGATCCCATGCGATACCGCTAATAATGGCAATGTTGGGGAAATACAAATGAAATTTCGGTCTTCTATCAATGGGTGAAGAAAGGTATTCATCGCCTTCAATAACCGCTATTTTAGCTGATTGAGTGAGCTTCACCATAGTATCAAAACCTTCAAGCTGAGCACCTACCATATAATCGCAATCAATTTTATGAAAATTGAGAACGTGCAAAATCATTGATGTAATAGTAGTTTTACCATGACTACCTCCTATTACGATGCGTATTTTATCCTTTGTTTGCTCATAAATATATTCGGGATACGAAAATATTTTCAAGCCTAATTTTTGCGCTTGAAGCAACTCCGGATTGTCGGCCCTTGCATGCATACCAAGAATTACTGCCTCCAATGAATTTGTCAATTTTTCAGGAAACCATCCAATGTTTTCAGGTAAAATTCCATGCATTGCTAAGCGGCTTTTTGAAGGTTCCAATATTTCATCGTCTGAACCACTCACCGTAAATCCCTTTTTGTGTAAGGCAATAGCAAGATTGTGCATAGCACTTCCACCTATAGCTATAAAATGTACATTCATAATTTAAAAAATTGAATTCAAAAGTATAATATTAAATTTGTGACTAAGCGTAAAATTCTATTACTTAACAACAAGCAAAAGTGAATTAACCTATGAACTTGTATACGATAAATACCGGCAATTTTAAACTCGATGGAGGAGCAATGTTTGGAGTAGTACCAAAAAGTATTTGGCAAAAAACCAATCCGGCTGATGAAAAAAACCTTTGTCCATGGGCCATGCGCTGTTTGCTGATTGAAGACGGGAAAAACTTAATCCTAATCGATAACGGAATCGGCAATAAACAGGATGATAAATTTTTTGGTCATTTCGATTTACATGGGGATGATTCACTCGAAAAATCACTCAATGCAGTGGGCTTTACAAAAGACGATGTAACTCACATGTTTTTAACCCACCTGCACTTTGATCATTGTGGAGGAAGTATTGAGTTTAATACCACAAAAACTGGATATGTTCCTGCATTTAAAAATGCCATCTATTACAGCAATTCTGAACATTGGGAATGGGCTACAAAACCTAACCCTCGTGAAAAAGCATCTTTTCTAAAAGAAAATATTTTACCGATTCAAGATTCTGGTCAATTGCAATTTACCTCTGAGGAAACTGCACTTTTTCCATTTTTCAAAATTGCATATATGCGAGGACATACTGATGCTATGATGATTCCTCATATCCGCTATAAAAATAAAACCATTGTGTTTATGGCTGATTTACTGCCCAGCACCGGTCATATTCCTTTGGCATATGTGATGGGCTATGATACTCGTCCATTGCTTACACTTAGTGAAAAAGAAAAATTCTTAAATGAAGCAGCTGATAACAATTATATTTTGTTCTTAGAACATGACTATTATTCTGAATGTTGCACTGTAAAACATACTGATAAAGGTGTTCGATTGAATGAAACTTTTTCGTTGAAGAGCATTTTGTAATTCAACTTTGTCTCCAAAATTAGTGACCTAACAAAATGCGTATACTGGCCGAAATACCTCATCCTGCTTGCAAAATAACGGTGTTTTACATGAACCAAAAATACATTGTAAAATTTGAAAAAGGAAACCTCGAACAGAGCTACAAGATAAGTGAGCTAGAGTATATAATTAGCGGAGTAGATGATGTAAAAAAATTGATTAATGAATCATTTATCAATCAAATTATGCAACGCTTTCAGCAAATGCAACAAGATTTACAGCATGTTTTAAAAGACGTTTAAAAGGCCTCCAATGTTGTTTTAATAATTGCAACACATTCACGAATTTGTTCTTCGGTAATTACAAGTGGTGGAGCAAAACGAATTATATCGCCATGAGTCGGCTTGGCTAGAAGTCCATTTTCCTTTAAAGCTATACAAACATCCCAGGCGTCCTTTCCATTTCGCGGTTCAATAACAATTGCATTTAGCAGCCCTTTTCCACGTATTGCAGTGATGCGGTCAGAGTTTATTTTTTTTAATTCATCACGCAAAATTTTTCCTAATCGTTCGGCATTTTCAGCCAACTTTTCCTCCTTCAATACTTCCAATGCTGCAATAGCCACACGACAAGCAAGTGGATTTCCTCCATAAGTACTTCCATGTTCACCAGGCTTAATTGTAAGCATAATTTCATCTCTACAAAGAACCGCAGCAACAGGCAACACTCCGCCCGACAAGGCTTTACCTAAAATGAGTATATCCGGCTTCACACCTTCATGATCACATGCTAACATTTTCCCGGTTCTGCAAAGTCCGGTTTGAACCTCATCGGCAATAAATAATACACGATTTTTTTTACATATATCAAAGGCCTTTTGCAAGTATCCTTCATCCGGAATCACTACACCTGCCTCGCCTTGAATAGGCTCAAGCATGAAACCGGCAACATTTTTATCTTGTGTTGCGCGTTCCAATGCAGCTAAATCGTTGTAAGGAATAATTTCAAATCCAGGCATAAAAGGGCCAAATCCACTGGTACTTGATGGATCAACAGAAGATGAAATCGCAGCCAGTGTACGCCCCCAAAAATTTCCGGCAACGAAAATAATTTTTGCTTGGTTCTCGGGAATTCCTTTCACATTGTATCCCCATTTACGTGCTAGCTTAATGGCGGTTTCGCCTCCTTCAACACCCGTATTCATTGGCAATACCTTATCGTATCCAAAATAGGTTGTAATATATTTTTCATACTCACCCAAACTATCGTTATAAAATGCACGCGAGGTAAGCGTAACCTTCTTTGCTTGCTGAATCAACGCTTGTATAATTTTAGGATGACAATGTCCTTGATTCACCGCAGAGTATGCCGATAAAAAATCGAAGTATTTTTTTCCTTCTACATCCCAAACATACACTCCTTCACCACGTTCAATAACTACGGGTAATGAATGATAATTGTGAGCTCCATATCGATATTCTAATTCGATGGCTCTATTTGAAAGTGTGTTTAAATTTATGGATGTAGGCATACTTAAAAAATTTGCTGCAAATGTACAACTTTTGCGTTTCAAAGCCTAATTCACATTGTCGCAATAGCACAAACAGCAGCCTTTACAAGGTATATTTGAAACTTTATGAAGAGGCTTCACACAATTAATTTTACCTTTGACCCATGCGTAAATTTGTAAAAAAACAACTGCCCCTTTTCGAAAATGTTGCAATAACAGATGCCGGTGCAGAAGGTAAATCAGTGGCAAAGGTCAATGACCTGGTTGTATTTGTTCAAAATGCTGTTCCCGGTGATGTTGCAGATTTGCAACTCACATTAAAAAAGAAAAATTATGCCGAAGCACGTGCAACCAAATTTCATCAGTTTTCTGAAAAAAGAACAGATGCCATCTGCAGTCATTTTGGTATTTGCGGTGGATGTAAATGGCAAAACATGCAGTATGAATGGCAGCTCTTTTACAAGCAAAAACAGGTGAATGACCACTTAACACGTATAGGGAAAATAGCACTTCCCACAATTAGTAAAATTCTGCCTTCAACACAAACAGAGTTTTATCGAAACAAATTGGAGTTTACTTTTTCAAATAAAAAATGGCTAACTGATATGAATCAAAATGATGTGCAAGAATCAATGAATGCACTCGGTTTCCATATACCACAGCGTTACGATAAAATTCTCGATATCGAAAAATGCTACTTGCAGGCCAATCCTTCCAACGCTATTAGAAATTTTATTCGAGAATACTCAGAGGAAAATAAACTCAGCTTTTTTGATATAAAATCACAAGAAGGATTTTTACGTACACTTATTATTCGGAGTAGTTCAACCGGCGAACTTATGGTACTTCTTAGTTTTTTCTATGAGGACGTTGAACTTCGTACAGGATTATTGGCAAATTTGCAGCAAAAATTTCCGGAAATAAGTTCCTTGCTCTACACTATAAATTCTAAGGGAAATGACACCTTGCAAGATTTAACAATACATTGTTTTTATGGCAAGCCTTTTATTAATGAAAAAATGGAAGAGCTTACTTTTCGCATCGGGCCTAAGTCTTTTTATCAAACCAATTCACAACAGGCTTATGAATTATATAAAATTGCTCGTGATTTTGCAGCACTTTCTGAACACGATACAGTGTATGATTTATACACAGGAACCGGGACAATTGCGAATTTTATTGCAAAGCAGGTTAAAAAAGTAATTGGAATTGAATACGTACCTGAGGCAATTGAGGATGCAAAAGTTAATTCAGCAATCAATCAACTAACAAATACTTCCTTTTTTGCCGGAGATATGAGCAAAGTGTTTACTGATAAATTTATTGAAGAAAATGGTAAACCGGATGTAGTTATAACTGACCCACCTCGCGCTGGTATGAGTGCCGATGTTATTGAAAAATTACTACAAATTGAAGCAAAGAAAATTGTGTATGTAAGTTGTAATGTTGCTACACAAGCAAGAGACTTAGCACTGTTGGATGTAAAATATAATGTTACCAAGGTACAACCGGTAGATATGTTTCCTCATACGCACCATGTTGAAAATGTAGTTTTGCTGGAATTGAGATAAAGTGTCCGAATTGAGACTCGTACTCTCAAGTATTTCTAAAATAGCTTCTGAAAACAAAACGTTTATCAATTTCGCCACCCTGGCATAAGCCGAATATGTAGTGCCCAGGATGAGATTCGAACTCACACGATTTCTCGCCACCCCCTCAAGATGGTGCGTCTGCCAATTTCGCCACCTGGGCCTTTCATTAAAAAAGAAAGGCGGTAAGTTAATTACCGCCCCTCTTGTGATCCCGCTGGGATTCGAACCCAGGACCCTAACATTAAAAGTGTTATGCTCTACCAGCTGAGCTACGGAATCGTACTTTTAAATTTTGAGGGTGCAAAGATAGTATCTAATTTTACTATTGCAAATCGATTATTAAAAAATTCCAATAAATATTTGTCCCTTGTTTCAAATCCTTATTTCACAAGGTTTTACAGATATTCAAGATGGACATCTAAAATACAACTATTTTTACAACATGATAGTGTTTTTAATTGGATTTATGGGCTGTGGGAAAAGCAAAAAAGGCCGAAAATTAGCCTCATTGCTGGGTTTTCGATACATCGACATGGACGAATATATTGAAACAAATCAAGGCCAAACGATTACACAATTGTTTGAACGATTAGGTGAAGAACAATTTCGAAAAATTGAACATGAAGCATTACTAATGCTCTGCAAAAACCAACAAACTGTTATTGCTACCGGAGGAGGCGCACCATGTTATTTTGATGGGATTGTAAGAATGAATCTTGTAGGTAAAACCGTGTATTTGAAGGGAAATGCTGAATTTTTACGCGAACGTTTATTGCTTTCAAAAAAAGTAAGGCCTTTATTGCAAAACTTAAGTACGGACGAGCTCTTACCTTTTATTAAACAAAAATTAAGTGAACGTGAACCTTATTATAACAAAGCACAGATTGTTGTAGATGCCCTATCCTGTAAAAGCAAGGACATTGCTGCGATGCTAAAAGAATGATTTCTTTAGCTTAAATAAGCTGCATCTTTTCCTTCAGCAAATTCAACCGACACATGCTCTTTTAATGTAGTGGCTAATTGCAATCCAACATAATCAGCCCGAATGGGAATTAAATTATGGTTGCGATCAATCAACACAACAGTAGCTAGTTTTTTTATTTCGTGTTCTAAAAATGGATACACTGCATAACTCAATGTTCTTCCGGTGTTCAACACATCGTCAACCAACAATACAACTTTGTTCTTCAATAAATCGGGGTTCAAATCCAATTTTACAGTAGAAATAGTTTGCTTCTCCTTATCGACCTTTAATGAAAGCAACAGTGCTTTTATAGGTGATATTTTAAGAAGCTCTTTATTGATTCGTTCTGCAAGTGTATACCCTCTATCAGCAATACCTGCAATTATTAATTCCTTCTCCTCGAAGTTATATTCATAAATTTCATGCGCTATACGCTGAATTTTTTGAGCTATTTGCTGATGATCCAAAATGAGTGTTTTCATACCCGTAAATTAAAGAATATTCGGAGAGTGAATAAAATGCGAAGTTAATAAATGATTATTTCTGGGTACGCAACTTATCATGCAACTCTTTCCCACAAATATTTTATGATAAATAGCAACTGTGACTGTGTAGGATAGTTAGCCTAACTTTGAAGAAGTTCTTTTTCCTCCTTTATAAAAATAGCGCTTGTAATATGGTTCGTTTAAGTCATTTATTTGCACACCGCCTTTAACAGCTGCATGCACAAATTTATTATTTCCTAAATATACCCCAACATGTGAAATGCGCTTTCTTTTTATTCTAAAAAAAAGCAAATCGCCGGTTTGTAAATGTTCCTTTTCAATTAATTGCACTTGCTTGGCTATATCGGCAGAGCCACCAATTAGAGTATCGTTAAAAGTTGCTTTATAAAGCACTTTTGCGAACCCCGAACAATCTATTCCTTTAGCCGAATTTCCTGAATATTTGTAATGTGTTCCCATCCATTCATAAGCAGTTTTGTAAAATACCGGCGATAAAGAAGTGTCAATCATTAACTGCTGTGATAAAAAATAATCCTTCCATTTTTCATTAACTGGTGCTTGGGGAATGCTGTCCAATTGCGCTAGACTGCAAAAGCAATGCGCTATTAAAAACAATAAACTAAAATACTTTTTAAACATGGAATAGTGCTTAATACAAAATAAAAACCCGCCCTTTTTGAGTAGAGCGGGTTTACAATCGATTAGATTTAATTACTTCGCAGTTTCTGATTTACTAGCTGATTTCTCAGATTTAGCATCGCTGTTAGAAGTCTTATCCATTGCTTTTTCTTCTTTTCCGTGGCAAGATTTTGATTCAGCTTTTCCGCAAGCTTTTGCTCCACCTGATTTGCAGCAAGCTTTCTTTTCAGCATTTTTATCATTTCCGCCTGCATAGGCTGCTGTTCCTATTGCGAAAGTTGCAACAGCAACCAATAACATTAATTTTTTCATTTGTTTATTTTTTAAGATTAGTATTTTCAATTCCTTACTACAAATGTACCAAAATATGAATTGAACCAAATATCTTGTTCAACAATTATTGTTAAAATTCAGCAATAACACTTTCACCTCCAATGGTTTTATCATCCAATTTAACCAACACTTTACAGCTAAGTGGTAAAAAAATATCAACCCGAGAACCAAATTTTATAAAGCCAAATTCAGCTCCTTGCTTAGCTGTATCATTTTCTTTACTGTAGTAAACAATGCGTCTTGCCAAGGCGCCGGCTATTTGTCGGAACAACACCTGTTGCTTGTTTTTATGTTCTACCACAATAGTACTACGCTCATTATCGGTGCTAGACTTCGGATGCCATGCAACTAAAAATAATCCGGGATGGTATTTCACATATTTCACCAAACCAGTAATTGGATAGCGATTCATGTGCACATTGATGGGAGACATAAATATGGAAATCTGTTTTCTTTTATCGTGAAAGTACTCGGTCTCTTCAACCTCCTCAATTACCACTACCTTACCATCAGCAGGTGCTATAATCTTATTTTCGGCAATCACTAAATTTCGTTTAGGATTTCTAAAAAACTGCAAAATGGTTACCAGTAAAAATGCTGAAAGCAAATAAATAAGCCATTTTATAATTTCATTCCCATAAAAAAAATAATCTCCTAAAAAGTTTAGTAAGAAAATAAAAGCAATGGTAATTGCCAATGATGGATACCCTTCTTTGTGAAATTTCATGTGTATTGAATTTAATTATCAGCGTAAAATCACTTTTTTTTAAGCACTTAAATTGCGCAATTCTTCAAATTAATTTCTGCAAAGGTCAAAAAAAAAGTGAGACAGCATAACACCGCCTCACTCCTATCTTTCAGTCAGTAAATTACTGATTTCCTCTGTATTTAATAGTCTTTGATAGTTTGTTCATTGCAAATACATAAGCAGCAATACGCAACGAAATTTTATACTTATCGGCAACTTTCCAAATATGGTCAAATGCCTTTTTCATGTATAACTCTGCTTTTGTATTAACATCTTCTTCTGTCCAGTAAAAACCAAAACGGTTTTGAACCCATTCAAAATAAGACACAGTAACACCTCCACCATTCGCTAAAACATCGGGCACAACAATAATTCCTTTATCGTTTAATATTGCATCAGCACCCGCAGTAGTTGGACCATTCGCTCCTTCTACGATTAGTTTAGCTTTAATTTCGTTTGCATTATCAGCAGTTATCTGGTTTTCGGTAGCACAAGGAGCTAAAACATCAACAGCAAGGGTTAGTAATTCTTCATTTGAAATTTTTGTTCCTTTTGTATAACCTTCCAGTGTTCGTTTTTCGGAATTATCACGATAGGTAATTGCATCCATTACATCAAATCCTGCTGCATTATAATAGGCTCCTGTATGGTCAGAAATGGCAACAATTTTAACTCCTTTGCTATTAAGTTGCTTGGCAGTAATTGAACCAACATTTCCAAATCCTTGAACGGCTGCGGTTGATTTAGTTGGATCTATCTTCATTTTTTTCATTGCCTCCATCGCAGAAACCATCACTCCCAAACCTGTAGCTTCAGCTCTTCCTAATGAACCTCCGAGCAACAGAGGTTTTCCGGTAACAACACCAGGAGTAAATTCTCCTTTTAACTTGGAATATTCATCAACAATCCAAGCCATTTCCTGTGGTCCTGTATTCATATCGGGCGCAGGAATATCACGATCTACACCAAATACATTCACCATTGATTTAGTATAAGCACGCGTTAAACGCTCTAATTCAGCTTTGCTCATAGTACTCGGATCACAAGTGATACCACCCTTTGCTCCACCGTAAGGAATATCAGCAATAGCACACTTCCAAGTCATCCAGGAAGCCAAGGCTTTTACTTCGTCGATATTTACATCCATCGAGTAACGGATACCTCCTTTTGAAGGACCTAAAACTGTAGAGTGAACAATTCGAAATGCTTCAAATACTTTTACCTTACCATTATCCATATGAACCGGTAAGCTTACTATAACCTGACGTTGAGGATTTTTTAAAATATTGTAAGTTTCGTCATCCAAATTTAAGATTTTCGCAGCCTGATCAAAGCGCGCCAACATTGCTTCAAATGGATTGTGTGAGTCCTTTGTTAATTCTTTCGTTTTTGACATATTTTAAATTGAAAAATTAGGTGTGCAAAATTAAAAAATTTATTGATTGAGCCGGAAATAACTAAAAAGTTTTTGAAAGCTCTAAATAGGCATAGATAAAAGGGCTGGCAAGAATTAAACTATCAAATCGATCTAAAATTCCACCATGTCCTGGTAGTATAGAACCACTATCCTTAATGTTTTTACTGCGTTTGTAAAGTGATTCAACCAAATCACCCAAGGTACCCATCACCACTATAATTAAGGCAATTACAAACCATTGTGAAGCGCTGAATACCGGAAAAAGCTTTGCATCCAAATAAGCAGCAATCAGGCATAATACAGCTCCACCAAAGGACCCTTCCCATGATTTCTTTGGTGAAATACGTTCGAATAATTTCCGTTTACCCACTTTAGATCCTACCAAATAAGCACCGGTATCGCTTGCCCATAATATCAATAAAATCCCAATCAGGATGCGCGGTTCATAGGTTGATAAAAAACCGGAAGTAGCTATAAATGATAACAATGCAAAAGGCAAAGCCACGTATACTACTCCCAACATCGTATAAGCAATATTCCTAAACGGGTTGCTGCTTTTGCGATACAATTCGATTACGAAAACAAAATAACCAAGAGGTAGAAAGAGTAGTAAATAGTGATTGCTTATTTTGCCCATTGAAATAAGTGAACACACCACGTACACTGCAATTCCTAAAAATAAACCATAGTATTTTTGTGGATTATTCTCGCCTAATAAAGCAATGGAATAAAATTCCCACATGCCAACAATGGTACAAAATAAAAAGAGGCAGGCAAATGTAACTTGGCTGTAAACGATGCTTCCCAGCAACACCAGCACAAAAAATAAAGCCGTAATGGCGCGTTTAGTAAAATTACTCATTCGCTTGAAAATCTTGTTCTATCAGCTTCTTTGCAACTTCTTCATGCATACTATTCACATATACTTCGGCTTGTCCAAATGCTAAATAAGAAGAATCCAACTTATTCAGCAATACCGCATCCAAATCGTTTTCAAGCAGCATCGACTTAATAATTTCAGCCGAAGCAAGCGAGCGTGAACTATATACTTTTACCCAATTTTCATCCATTATTCGGCGATTAAATCATCAATTAAAAAAACATAAATTTCGGTTGATCCAATTCCAACTTGTAAAGGCATTGTATCAATAGCCATGGTACGTCCGGGTCCGCATATGATACTTAACATGGAAGGCAGTTGAGTTGGAAACTTTAATTTTAAATTTTTAAAAGCATCCTTTGTTTCTTCAACCAATTGGGAAGTAAACGCCACTACCAAATGCACAGGAAATAAAAAAGGAGTAGCTCTTCCTGATGCTAACTTCGAAGATACAACAACTCCACCGGTTTGTGCAATTAAAAACTCACAGGTAGTAATACAAGCGTTAACTTCTTCTAAATTTTCAGTATGCGCCAAATTCCCTATATCCAACAACTCCTTCAAGGGTTCTTCCAAACAAAATAGTTTATCCCAAGTATTCTCCTTTGCGAGATAAAGTAGGTTATCGAGGCATTCGTTATAATCTAAACAAAACACAAACTTACCTCCTGTTTCGGTAAAGTTTTGAGCAAAATTAATTTCTAATGTATCAGGATTTTTAGCGTAAATGGGGCTTTCAAAATCGACGTTTGGTGCAGGCTCTGCCGATTTATTAATCAGCGCTTTTCGTATACGTTTTAAGACCTTTTCCTTCGAAGTACTTTCTTCCATTCGCCATTAAAAAAAACAAAGTTAATATTAAAACAATTTCATAAAAATAAAAATAGCCACATCCAAATGAATGTGGCTATTTTACATAGTTTATGAAAATTAATTGGCAGTATTGCTGCTTGGTTCTGAACTTAAATTACCCGTTGTATCAGGTGCTTTATCAGCTTCTGCTTTTGGCTGATTCAATTCAATAACTGGTACATCTTTATTAAACGGGCGCTTTCCAATTAATCGCTCTAAATCCGATTGAAACAATACTTCGCGCTTAAGCAGTTCTTGCGCAACGGCTTCAAGCTGAACACGTTTTTCAAGTAACAACGATTTGGTTGTATGATAAGCCGTATCAATAATTTTCTTTACTTCCTCGTCAATGATTTTTGCTGTAGTATCAGAGTAAGGTTTGGTAAATCCTCCATAATCTGCTTGTCCTCTGTCGTAAAAAGAAATATTCCCAATTTTATCGTTCATACCATACACTGTTACCATGTTGTAAGCAACCTTAGTAGTACGTTCTAAATCACTGAGTGCACCGGTGGAAATACGGTTGAAGGTAATATCTTCAGCCACTCTTCCTCCAAGAGTCATACAAATATCATCCATCAATTGCTCTGTTGTATATAAAAATTGTTCCTTGGGTAAATATTGAGCATAACCCAATGCAGCAATTCCACGTGGCACAATGCTAACTTTTACCAATGGATGCGAATGTTCTAAAAACCAACCTGCAACAGCATGCCCAGCTTCGTGGTAGGCAACAATTTTCTTTTCGTCCTCATTAATAATTTTATTCTTTTTCTCGAGTCCACCAATTACACGGTCAATGGCATCATGAAAATCCTGCATATCAACCATCGGTTTGTTTTTACGCGCAGCTATTAACGCAGCTTCATTACAAACATTGGCTATTTCAGCTCCGGCAAATCCTGGAGTTTGTTGTGCTAATTTGTTCGGATTTACATCAGCATCTAGTTTAGTCAAGGGTTTTAAATGTACTTTAAAAATTGCCTCACGTCCAATAATATCTGGTTTATCAATACTAATTTGTCGATCGAAACGACCCGGGCGTAATAATGCAGAATCTAAAACATCCGGACGATTTGTTGCAGCTAAAATAATAACCCCTGAATTGGTTCCAAATCCATCCATTTCAACCAGTAATGAATTTAAGGTATTCTCACGCTCATCGTTTCCGCCTTGTATTTGATTGCGGCTACGTGAACGCCCAATAGCATCTATTTCATCAATAAAAATAATGGCTGGCGCTTTTTGTTTTGCCTGATTAAATAAATCGCGAACGCGTGCTGCACCAACTCCAACAAACATCTCAACAAAATCAGAACCTGATAAAGAGAAAAATGGTACTCCTGCTTCTCCGGCTACTGCTTTAGCCAATAGTGTTTTTCCGGTTCCCGGAGGACCTACTAACAATGCACCTTTGGGGATTTTTCCACCCAATGTGGTAAATTTTTGTGGGTTCTTTAAAAAGTCAACAATTTCCATTACCTCTTCTTTCGCTTCTTCCAGCCCGGCAACATCAGCAAAAGTTATTTTTACTTTATCCTCAGGATCAAACAAAGCAGCACGTGATTTACCAATATTAAATATTGCGTTACCACCACCTGAACCACCTGTCATTCGACGCATGATAAACATCCAAATTGCTATCATTACAACAATTGGAAAAATCCAACCGAACAAATCGCCTCCCCAGTTTTTTTGAGTAATGTAATCAACACTAATGCGCTCGGCATCAGGTACTCCTACTTGTGCATCTTGTAACTTTTTTTCGAATGCTTCCGGAGGGCCAATTTCAAAGGTATAATGTGGACCTAAATTCTTGTTACTTCCCCAGGATTTTTTAGGAAGGTCTTTGTATTGTTCTTTAGCTAAGGCTTCTTGCTTAATATACACTTCAGCATTTTCCTTATTTACAACCACCAGTCGTTCCACATCACCACTACGTAGCATTTTGGTTTCAAACTCTTGCCAATTGGTTTTATTGGAGGTGCTATTAAAATCAAAAAACGACATTAACAACACAAGCACCAAAATAATAGCATACACCCAATAAAAGTTGAATGTATTTTTTGGAAGTTTGGGCTTAACGGGTATTTTGTTTTTAAATTTATCGGACGTCTTTTTTTCTTTTCCTAAATTCTTAGGATTTTCTTCTGCAAAATTTACTTGCTTCACTTTTCTGTTTTTAAGTTTTTCATTTAACCGCCGCAATCACATTGATTTCGGCATCTGACCAAAGCTTTTCAATTCGGTAAAAATTTCTGGCTTCAGGTTGAAATATATGCACAACCACTGTCACATAATCTAACAATATCCATTCCGAGTTTTGGAAACCTTCCTTGTGCCAAGGAAACTCATTCAGTTCCTTCTTAACGATTTCTTCAATTGAACCTGCTATCGCAGAAACCTGTGTTGACGAGTCTCCTGTGCATACAATAAAATAATCGCAAACTGAATTCGGTATATTTTTTAGGTTTAAACTTACGATTTCTGAACCCTTTTTTTCTTTAATAGCTTCAATAATACATGCTGCCAATTGTGCAGGTGTGTCAGTTACTTTTTTCTTTCTTGCCAAAATGTTATGTTTTGATGTTGTATAAAGTTAGCAAAGTGTCTTGCCAAAGTTTGCAAACAAAAGTATAAAAAAATATCAACACAAATCCCTTTAATCAAGCATTTTAGCCTTTCTTTGCATTTTCAAACTTCATATGCCGGCACTCTTCATAGGAACCCATCTTATTAAACTAACAAGTATTGATAGTACCAATATGTATTTGCAGCAACAACTTAAACAGCAAAATGTTTTGGAGGGGACGGTAGCTATAGCCAACGAACAACATAGTGGAAAAGGCCAGCGCGGCAATACCTGGCAAAGTGAGCCAAATAAAAATTTAACTTTTAGTTTATTGCTTCGCCCAAAACGTCTTAAAGCCGAAAAGCAATTCTTACTTTCTAAAATAGTATCGCTCGGAGTGCTTGACTTTGTGTGTGTTCATGTAAAAAATAAAAAGGAAGTTAAGGTAAAATGGCCCAATGATATTTATGTAAAAAATAAGAAGATTGCAGGTATTTTAATCGAAAATTCGCTGCGTGGCGATGAAGTCAATACGAGCATCATTGGTATAGGATTGAATATTAACCAGCTTGATTTTACGCCACTTTCTGCCACTTCTTTAGCACTTGAAACCGGGATCGAATTAAACCTTGATAAAGCGCTAGGTGATTTGTGCAGTTGTATAGAAGTGAGGTACCTTCAGTATATTAATCATAACCTGGCTGCCTTGCATGGAGATTACCATCAGCACCTGTATTGCTTAAATGAATTACATTGGTTTGAAACAAAAAACAAACAATACCAAGGAATTATTGTTGGTATTACCGGTGAAGGAAAATTACTTCTTGATTGTTATCCAGAAAAAATAATTGCTGAATACGGTATTAAGGAAATTAAATTTCTGAAGTAGTACAATACTAAAACTTTACACTACTTTATATGTTTATCCGCAATTGTCCCTATACTTAAAATGATTAAAAAAGAACATTTATCTCTGTTAGAGATTTATTAATTAGTATTACCTCTGCTAAAATATTCCAAATAAATTGTTCTCAACAACCTATCAAGCTATCACAAATCCATTGTCCCTATTGTGTTCCCTTTCTTTTTGCTTGATCAAAAAGAAACAACCTGCCTGCCATTGCACAGGCCCAAGCTACGGTAGGCAGGAAAATCAAGACTTATGATAAATTGACTGTTATATAAATTAATTTATTCCACGCAACCCAAGCGCTCGATTATATGCTGTTGGCTATTGAAATTCTTTCACTCGCTCTAGGATTGCCAGCCTTCCATTGTGAAGGCGAGCAAGACGGCAGGCAGGCTTTCACTGGCCGGTGCATAAAAATTAATTCCAATTTCTTAACGTCAATTTTTAATTGGCCGGTCCTTTTAGTATGAATTATAAAATAGCAAGTTAGATTAAAAATTGCTTCATAGGTAATAAAGCGGATAAGCATACTGCTTTATTAGCTAACAGGTATATCCTTTAATTTTTGTGCCAATCCATTAAAGAAATGTGTTAACGGTTTTTCAACCATCATTTTCATAAATGGATTAATATCACTTTCAAAAATAAGTTGTCCTTTACAAGAATTATCACCAGTTTCGGTAATATGTATATTGAGTGTAAAATCGAAAGGAACCTTTCCAAATGAAACTATTTTTAATTGATTATGTGGAACTTTATCGGTAATTCGCATACCAATTTTAGCCATGCCGTTTAAATTAAAAGTGCACTCATTTTCTGTAGCTTCCCATTCGGTTACCTGATGAGGCATTAAAGTTTTAAAATTGGTAAAGTTGCTCAAGTAATTAAATACGTTTTCAGCTTTTTTTGCTACTTCAACCACGTCGCTTTCAATTCGAGTCATAGTAATGGGTTTTAATGTTACTTATTTGTGTGATAAATATAGGGTAGATTAAATTATTTCCCCCATTCTTCCGGGCTTTCACGCCAAGCTTTAAGGGATTTTAAGTCGTTTTCGGTAATAAAATTAGACTTCAACGCTTGTTTTATCAGTGCATCGTAATCACTGAGCGTATTCAATTTACATTTCGCTTTTTTAAAATTATCGTTTGCAACTTTAAATCCGTAGCTAAATATGGCCACCATTCCCTTTACATCACAATCGGCGTTGCGCAAAGCATCTACTGCCTTTAAACTACTCATACCGGTTGAAATTAAATCTTCAACCACTACAACAGTTTGACCCTTCTCAATTTTTCCTTCAATTAAATTTCCCATTCCATGCTCTTTAGCCGAAGCACGAACATACACAAAAGGCAATCCCATTGCTTCAGCAACCAAGGCTCCTTGTGCAATAGCTCCAGTTGCTACTCCGGCAATAACATCAGGGTTACCATAATTGGCTGTAATATTTTGTACCAATTGTTGGCGTATATAGGTGCGAATTTTAGGGTGCGACAAAGCTACTCGATTGTCGCAATAAATGGGCGATTTCCATCCGGATGCCCAGGTATAGGGTGCGGTAGGATTTAATTTAATTGCTTTAATTTGCAGTAAGAATTCAGCGATTTTTAAGGCGGTATCGTCGTTCAATTTCATTTGGCAAATATATTTTTTAAACCGACTGCTTTGTTAAGTTAAAATTAAAAATGATCAACAAACTATTCATTCAGGAGCGTCCTCTATTTTTGTTCTGTGATACTGAACAAGATGCCAATTCTTTTGAACTTTTTAGTACCTATTCATCCGTGAATGAATTTAAGCAAAGTATTGAATTGTTTGAAAAAGAATCTCATATTAAATCAATGGGGATTCGATTTACATCAGAAAAAGAAAAACAAAATGCCTTGAATTCTATCTATACAAAAATTGAAGCAGCCGGAGGTATTGTTAAAAACAAACAAGGACAATTGCTTTTCATATTTCGCCATGGAAAATGGGATTTACCGAAAGGGAAAATTGAAAAGGGCGAAAACGAACAAGATGCAGCTTTGCGCGAAGTGGAAGAAGAATGTGGCATAGCAGAATTAACACTTCAAAAAAAATTAACCACTACATTTCACACCTACTATCTTAAGGATACACCTATTTTAAAAGCTTCGCACTGGTATTTGATGAATTACACGGGAAACAGCACACAGCTTATTCCGCAAACTGAAGAACACATTAGCGATGCCCGTTGGATGAATGCTACCGAAATACAAGAAGCAATGAAAAATACCTATGCTTCTATTGCTGAGGTAATGCGATTGTACTATCTGTAAACGATTGCATATTTATACAATAAACAAAGGTGCCAAATATTTTGTTACTTGTTTTGGTGTGCTCAAGTTACTGCTGCAATAAATACTATTAAAAGCAGTACCTATTCTCAGCAATTAATTTTGCTGCAATTCTTCTGCGCGCATCCTTAGTATTCAATGGTTGAGTTTTGGTAAAACGCTTTAAACCCATGAGCATCATGCGTTGTTCGTCGCCTTGCGCAAACGAATTTATGGCTTCTTTGCCGGCTATTAAAATTCTATCGGCCGCATCATTAATGTAAACTCGAAGAATATCTATATGCTCAGCACATGCTTCAGCGCCGCGTTTCGACACCAATTTTTCAACGCGCAATTGCAGCGATTCTGCGATGTATAAATCAATCATCATGTCTGCAATATTCATCAATACCTCTTGCTCTTTTGACAATTCCATCATCAGCTTTTGAACAGCTGCTCCGGCGACCATTAATACCGCCTTCTTAAAGTTGGCAATGTATTTTTTTTCAGCAGCAAAAAGTGTTTCATCTTCTGCTCCAAAATCAGGAATAGACATAAGTTCGCCTGCAACTTTTGTAGCCGGTCCCATCAAATCTAACTCACCTTTCATGGCACGTTTCAACATCATGTCAACTATGAGCATGCGGTTTATTTCGTTTGTGCCTTCAAATATTCGGTTAATCCGTGCATCGCGATATGCTCGGTCCATTGGTGCTTCGGCACTATATCCCATACCACCATAAATTTGCACCCCTTCGTCACAAACATAATCCAGTACTTCAGAGCCATTCACTTTCATAATGGCAGCTTCAACAGCAAATTGTTCTATCCCTTTTAATTTCGCTTTACCGGCATCCATTCCTCCTGCCATTAAAGCTGCTGTAGCATCTTCTATATTTTGACTTGCTCTATAAGCCGCAGCTTCACAGGCATAAATACGAATTGCTTGCTCGGCTAACTTATAGCGTACTGCACCATATTTTGCTATAGGTCGTCCAAATTGTAAACGCTCATTAGCATACTCAATTGATTTTTGAGATACACGTTTTGAACCACCCAATGCTGCTGCTGCTAGTTTTATGCGTCCAATATTCAAAATATTAACCGCTATTTTAAATCCATTTTGACGCTCACTTAGTAAATTCTCAACCGGCACCATACAGTCGTTGAAAAATATTTGACGTGTGCTACTACCTTTTATTCCCATTTTATGTTCTTCGGGATTAAAGCTAATGCCAGGAAAATCGCGCTCTACAATAAAGGCACTTAAATTTTCATCGTCATCAATTTTAGCAAACACGGTTAGAACATGCGCAAAACCACCGTTGGTAATCCACATTTTTTGTCCATTCAAAATATAGTGCTTTCCATCTTTGCTTAAAACTGCTTTTGTTTTTCCAGAGTTAGCATCTGAACCGGCACTTGGCTCAGTTAAACAATAACAACCTTTCCATTCACCACTGGCTAATTTGGGAATATACTTAGCTTTTTGTTCTGCATTCCCATAGTATAAAATAGGAAGTGTTCCAATACCGGTATGTGCAGAAATTGCAACCGAAAACGAATGTCCGCCACCGGTAACCTCAGCACTTAACATAGAAGTCACAAAGTCCTTTCCAAATCCACCATACTCTTCAGGAATAGAAACACCCAATAATCCAAGTTCTCCAGCTTTATCCATTAAAGAAGGCATAAGTCCTTCTTCCTGTGCATCAATTCTATCAAGTATCGGCAATACTTCAGTATCTAAAAAATCCTGACAGGTTTGAGCAATCATTAACTGCTCTTCACTCCATTCTTCAGGAATAAAAATATCCTGAGCGTTGGTTTCTTTAATTAAAAATTCGCCGCCTTTAAGCGCAGTTTTACCTTGATTTGTCGTTTCCATATTTTCAGAATTTTACTATTATAATTTCCCTTGTATTTCTAAACTTGTTGAACCTGATTTTTCTTCCATTAATTCATCGTTCACATATACGGCAATTTGATAATTGCTATCTGTATGTTGCAAATTGGTGTAAGTTACTTTTATGTAATACTCTTCACCTTCATAAGCATACCTGCGCGCATACCAAACACTGCTGTAATACTGATTTGTACTATCGCTGTTGTAGTTAATTTCTTTACGCTCTCCACTAGCTGCATACAAGTCCGAATTGTAACTAATAGTTACACTGTTTCCTTTTGGAAAATTTACCTCGTAAATAACATCAAATTTTTTTTGTTCTTTGCGACAGCTTGTTAATAGCATAAGTACCAAGTACAAAGTATATAGTACAAAGTAATTTAGTGTTAATTGTTTTGTTTTACTCTTAATTATCATCTAAAATTTGGGCTTGATCTTATACTAATATCAAAGGTCTATTCTATATTAATTGAAACTTATTTGAGTTAATTAACCTTGAATAATTTATGCGTATAAATATACGTTTAACCTACCTTCAAAAGCTAAAATCTATTTACTAAAATCTGAGCACTAAAATCTTTGTTCTTTCCCAAAATAATCAATTTAATCGTTCAAAAATTCCGGCAGCTCCTTGTCCTGTTCCTACACACATGGTAACCATACCGTACTTTTGATTTCTGCGTTTTAACTCATTGAACAATTGTACGGATAACTTTGCTCCACTGCAACCAAGCGGATGGCCTAACGAAATTGCTCCTCCGTTTACATTAATCAAATCAGCATTTAATTTTAATTCGCGTATAACTGCAAGCGACTGCGATGCAAATGCTTCGTTTAATTCAAACAACTCTATTTGTTCTTGTTTTAAACCAGCTATTTTTAGTGCTTTTGGAATTGCAGCAACCGGACCTATTCCCATAATACGTGGAGGAACACCAGCAGCTGCAAAACTCACCATTCGAGCAATGGGAGTTAAATTATTTTCTTTTAAAAATTTCTCACTCACTACCATAACAAAAGCTGCTCCATCACTGGTTTGAGAGGAGTTTCCGGCGGTAACAACACCTTGTGCTGCAAACACTGGTTTTAATTTTGCCAATGCTTCAACCGAAGTATCAGCTCTTGCCCCTTCATCGGTATCTACAACGAACTCTCGTGTTTGGCGCTTTTCGTTTGCATCAACATAATTTTCTTTTACAGTGATTGGTACAATTTCCTCTTTAAACTTTCCTTCCTTAATTGCTTTTATAGCTTTTTGATGTGAATTGTAAGAAAACACATCCTGATCTTCTCTGTTAATGTTGTATTCTTTTGCTACAGCCTCAGCAGTTAATCCCATGCCCCAGTAATAGTCGGGGTGTGCAATAGCAACATCTGCATTCGGAATAATTCTCCAACCTCCCATCGGAATTAAACTCATGCTTTCGGCTCCCCCAGCTATTATACAATCGGCCTGACCGCTATGAATTTTAGCACTTGCAATGGCGATGGTTTCAAGTCCCGAAGCACAATAACGATTTACTGTAACACCCGGAACTTTATCTGTTGAAAAGGACAAAAGCGAAATTAGTCGTGCCATGTTCATCCCTTGCTCTGCTTCAGGCATGGCATTGCCAACAATTAAGTCATCTACCTGTTCGGCAGCTACATTGGGCACACTTGCCATAAGGTGTTTAATAACTCCTGCAGCTAAATCATCGGGACGAGTGAAACGAAAACCGCCTCTGTTAGCTTTCCCTACTGCACTTCTGTATGCTGCTACTATATATGCATTCATGCGTTTTAATTTTTCGTATGTATTACTACTATTAGTTTCTTAAAATTTTTCCACCGGTGAGTATGCTTTGCAAGCGTTCCAAGGTTTTTTTCTCACCACATAAACTTAAAAATGCTTCACGTTCTAAATCGAGTAAATACTGCTCGCTTACCAAAGTTGGTGCAGACAAATCTCCTCCACTTAATACATATGCTAACTTCTGTGAAATTTTTGCATCGTGATCACTGATGTAGTTTCCCGAAAGCATAGAGTTTGCGCCTAAATAAGCTAAACCTAACGCCTGCTTACCCAAAACTTTTATATCTTTTCGTTTTGCAGGTTGTGTGTATCCTTCGTTTGCCATTTCAACACAAGCAGCTTTTGCCTCCGCCAATAAACGAGGTCGTGATACAACCACCCTGTCCTTTCCCTGCTGCAAATATCCAAGGTCAAATGCTTCCTGCGCAGACGTTGAAACCTTGGCTTGACCAATAGTTAAAAACCGGTCTCTGAATTTATTGAGTTCTACATCACCTTCATTTAATTCATCGCTTAAACGTAAAGCAAACTCTTTTGTACCTCCACCACCTGGAATTAATCCAACTCCAAATTCAACCAATCCCATATAAGTTTCAGCATGAGCAACTACTTTATCAGCATGCATGCTCATTTCACACGAACCCCCAAGCGCCATATTATGAGGTGCAACAACTACAGGAATTGATGAATAACGCACCCGCATCATCGTATTTTGAAAAGCCTTGATCGCAAAATTCAGTTCATCGTATTCTTGTTCTACGGCCATCATAAATATCATTCCCACATTGGCACCCGCACTAAAATTTGCTCCTTCATTTGAAATTACTAAACCGCGGTATTTTTTCTCGGCCAATTCAATTGCATAATTTACTCCTTGTATTACCTCACCACCAATAGAATTCATTTTTGAATGGAATTCAAGATTGAGTATTCCATCACCAATATCCGTAATACTGGTTCCAGAATTTTTCCACACAGTGCGGTTATCGCGCAGGGTGTCTAACAAAATATAAGCTTCTGTACCTTCGATAGATTTGTAAGTAAAGCTTGCAACATCAAATACTTTACGGGTACTATTTTCAATTTTGTAAAAAGAAGAATTGCCCGCAGCTAAAAAGTCGAAGATCCATTTTGCAGGTTTATTTCCTGAAGCTTCCATCATGGTTACCGATTCCTTCACTCCAATAGCATCCCAGTATTCAAATGGGCCAAGTTCCCAGCCAAATCCGGCCTTCATGGCATCATCTATTTTATAAATATCATCACTAATTTCAGGAATTCGGTTGCTTACGTACTTAAATAATCCCATAAAACTTGCACGATAAAATTCTCCTGCTTTATCCTTTCCTGATATCAACACTTTGACACGATCTTTTAAATTGTCAATACTCTTGGTGGATTCAAGCGTTGCAAATTTTATTTTTTGAGATGGATTGTAGTTAAGCGTTTTTAAATCGAGCGCATGAATTTCGCTTTTACCCGATGCAGTTTTTACTTTCTTAAAAAAACCCTGTTCTGTTTTTGCACCCAACCATTTGTTCTCAATCATTTTGTTGATATAACCTGGAATGGCAAACACTTCCTTTGCTTCGTCGTTGGGGCAACTTTGTGCAACACCATTGGCTACATGTACTAAAGTATCCAGGCCAACTACATCGCAAGTGCGAAAAGTCGCCGATTTGGGACGCCCTAAAACAGGACCAGTTAATTTATCCACTTCATCAATTGTAAGATTCATTTTCTCAACTAAATGAAACAAACTCATGATACCAAAAACACCTATTCTATTGGCAATAAAGGCAGGTGTATCTTTGCAAAGTACTGTAGTTTTACCTAAGTACAAATCACCATACTCCAGTAAAAAATCAACTATTTCCTTCTCGGTCTTTGGTGTAGGAATTATTTCTAATAATTTTAAATAGCGTGGTGGATTAAAAAAATGTGTGCCGCAAAAATGTTTCTGAAAATCTTCGCTTCGTCCTTCAATCATTTGGTTTATTGGAATTCCGGAAGTATTTGAACTTACTATGGTTCCTGCAGTTCGGAACTGTTCAACTTTTTCAAACACTTGTCTTTTAATATCCAAACGTTCAACTACTACTTCGATTATCCAATCGTAACCTGCAATTTTTGGCATATCATCCTCAAAGTTTCCGGTGGTGATTTTAGCAGCGAACGATTTTTTATAAATGGGTGAAGGATTTGATTTCAATGCAAAACTTAATGCATCATCCACAATTTTATTTCTCGACTTTTTGTCGGAAGCAGCGTCTTTGGGAACAATATCGAGCAAAAGTACTTCAACACCTATATTCGCAAAATGGCAAGCGATGCGACTTCCCATAACACCTGAGCCTAATACTGCAACTTTTTTAATGCTTCGTTTCATAACTTACTAATTTAATTTTTGTAGAATAGGATAAGCTTATTAGTGATGGTACTTCAATAATTTGAGTATGAATTTAGCTTGTGTGGAAAGAAAACTTGCTGCTATTTTATTTCTCATCAACTAAGTGATTATTCCTTTTTGTTCACAAACAAATTTATAAAAAAACTACAATCACACTACTTTCATTTTAACTTCTGTTTTGAAGGTCTCTTCTGTTTTAAAAAGCAACTTGTCTATTTTATCTACAATTTTAAAAATTACTTGCTATTTTGCATTCGCTTGGCATCATATTTGCCAGCGGCCCGCGTCAAAAAAAAATCCTAGTATTAATCCTGCGCAAGCAGACTAAAAAAAACAAAAAATGGGAATGTTAAAAGAATTCAAAGAATTTGCCATGAAAGGCAATGTAGTTGACCTAGCTGTCGGTGTCGTAATTGGTGCTGCTTTTGGGAAAATCGTAAGCTCTTTGGTGAGCGATGTTATTATGCCGCCAATTGGATGGTTGTTGGGTGGCATTAATTTTACCGACATTAAAATAAAACTAAGCGAAGCAGTTGCTGATGCAAATGGTAAAGTAATTACAGAAGCAGTTAACATTAACCTTGGAGTATTTTTACAAAGTGTGTTTGATTTTATCATTGTTGCCTTTGTTATTTTTATGGTAATTAAAGCGATGAATAAATTAAAGAAGGAAGAAGTAGCAGCTCCTGCAGCTCCTCCTGCACCTAGCAATGAAGAGGTTTTATTAACACAAATTCGTGATTTGCTGAAAAAATAACAATACTATCAATAATTCAAATACACTTAAAAATCAATTAATAACACAAATTCTTTACTATGAAAAAAGTTTATTCTATTTGCTTAGGAATTCTTGCTTTCGGCTTTATTACAACAAAAGCTGAAACTGCTGATACAACTAAAATTTGGAAAAAAGGAGCTGTTGCCGGCTTAAATTTATCTCAAACTTCACTTACCAACTGGCAAGGTGGTGGACAAAACTCACTAGCTGTAAATGCTATCTTCAGCGGATTTACCAATTATAAAAAAGGTCGCAATGTATGGGACAATACATTAGATTTAGCTTATGGATTGCTTCAACAAGGTAAGAGCGATGTAATTAAAAGTGATGATAAAATTGACTTCAATAGCAAGTATGGTCGTTACGCGTTTAAACATTGGTATTACACGGGTCTTGTAAACTTTAAAAGTCAAATGGCACCGGGTTATAACTACCCCAACGACAGTGTTGTGATTTCGCGTTTCCTGTCACCGGCATATATCCTTGCCTCTATTGGTTTAGATTATAAGCCTAACGACTATTTTTCGATGTACATTTCACCCATTACCCAAAAAACTACCTTGGTTACTGATGATAAATTAAATGCTTTGGGAGCATTTGGCGTTGATACTGGTAAAACAAGTAGAAGTGAGTTTGGAGGATATGTTCGTATGCAATTTGCGAAAGATATTTTTACCAATGTAAATTTTAAAACCAAGTTGGAGCTTTTTAGCAATTACCTGAATAATCCACAAAATATTGATGTTAACTGGGAATGCTTGCTATCGATGAAGGTAAACAAATACATTTCTGCTACTGTTTCTACACAATTGGTATACGACGACGATATTAAAATTGCAGTCGATTCCAACAATGATGGATTAGCTGATAAAAACGGACCCCGTGTGCAATTCAAAGAAGTGTTAGGAATTGGACTTTCATATAAATTTTAATCTCCTAGTATATGAAAAAATTATTCGTACTTCTTACACTTAGTAATGCCCTTTTTTTTCGTGCAAGCTTTGCGCAAAACAATCTTAAACAATATGGTTTAGGTATTCATGCTGGAACCTTGGAATACAATGGTGATAGGGGAAATGCATTTTACACCTTCAAAGAGCCTCAGCTTTTGTTGGGCATTTCATTGTCGAAATACATGTCGCCTTCTTGGGATGTGGAAGCTTTATTAGCCGGTGGAAGATTAAGTTATACCCCGGATCGATTGCCAAAACAGTTTAGAGGAACTTTGATAGATTTTAATTTATTGGCAAAATTCAAATTCAACAATGGAGTATTTCTCAAAGAGGATGCACGAATTGCTCCTTATTTATTTCTTGGAATAGGAGATGCTTACTATAAATCTACATACACTTCATATTTGCAGTTAGTTCCTAAAGGGTATGGTTTGGATTTTAATTTCCCATTCGGAGCTGGTATTCAAGCACGTTTGAGTGAATCTGCTTCATTAAAAATTCAATCTACATTTCATTATTCAGCTAGCGATAATTATGATGGAACACGTGAATCTGCTACCAATTTTAACGACGGTTATTTGTTTAATACAATTGGCTTGGTGTTTAATATTGGCAAGAAAGATTCAGACAAAGATGGTATTGCAGACAAAAAAGACAAGTGTGCTTTAACACCTATTAAAGTGCTTGTTGATGCAAGTGGATGCCCTTTGGATAAAGATGGAGATGGAATTCCGGATTACTTAGACAAATGTCCTGATATAAAAGGAATGGGTACTGCCGAAGGCTGTGTTGATACAGATGCTGATAGTGTAAGAGATGATCAAGATGCATGTGTAAACAGCTATGGACCGGTAAAATTCAGAGGTTGTCCCGACAGCGATGGTGATGGAGTAGCAGATGTTTATGATAAATGCCCTAAATTAAAAGGTCCTGAATCATTGCAAGGTTGCCCCGATGCAGATATGGATGGAATTACTGATGATATTGACCAATGTCCGAATGCCAAAGGAAATGCAGCGAATGCTGGATGTCCGGATAGCGATGCTGATGGAGTACTTGACAAAAACGACAAATGCCCTACAGTGGCAGGAATAGTTGAAAACTCAGGTTGTCCGGAAATTAAGAAAGAAACCCTGCAATTGTTTGAACAAGCATTAACAGGAATACAGTTTGAAACAGGTAAGGATATAATTAAAAAACAATCCTATTCTATTTTGGACAATGTTGTGAAAGTGATGAAAGAAAACCCTAGTTATTTGTTAAGCATTGAAGGTCATACTGACAATCAAGGTGATGATACTAAAAATTTAGTGCTTTCAGAAAATCGTGCAAAAGCTGTTTTAAAATACCTTAGCGATAAAGGTGTTGAAAGCAGCAGATTAACAGCTTTAGGTTTTGGCGAAACCAAGCCTAAACTTAGCAATGATACTAAAGAAGGTAGAGCAAAAAACCGACGCGTTGAATTTAACGTGAAGTTTTAAACTTTATTTACTAAAAAACCGCCCGGATAATTTTCTTGGGCGGTTTTTTTATTTAACTAAGTTTGATCAATAAAATATTCTTCAATTCACCTCACTTATGTGCATTTTTTAATTTATTACTTCGAATGAAATAATAGTTTTGCAGTATGATTGGTGTTTGCAAAAAGTTTAACACGAATACAATTGATTTTTACGTACTTTTTATTGCTAAAGAAAAAATAAATGATTGACGTTAACGAACTCCTTACCTTGAATGGCTTAATAAGCCTGATTACATTAAGCTTTCTAGAAATCATTTTAGGTATTGATAATATAATCTTCATATCTATAGTTTCATCCAAACTAAAAAAATCGGAACAAGGTAAAGCACGTGCCTGGGGTTTATCGCTTGCATTAATTTTCAGGATTGCTTTACTTTTTAGTATTTCTTGGATTATTGGTTTAAAAAATCCATTTCTAACTATCGGCTCATTTGGAATTACCGGGAAAGACATCATATTATTTGCCGGTGGATTATTTTTAATAATCAAGACCATCCTTGAAATTGTCGAAAAAATCAATTCTACTCATCACAAGGATAAAGAAATTGCATCTTTAACCCTAAAAAGTGCAATAGTTCAAATTGTATTTTTAGATATCATATTTTCATTCGACAGTATTTTAACTGCTGTAGGACTTGTACGCAATGTGTTATTAATGGTAATGGCCGTAATTATTGCTATGATTGCAATGTTGGTATTTTCTGAAAAGGTAAGCGAGTTTATTAATCGTCATCCAACAGTAAAAATGCTTGCCTTAGCTTTTTTAGTAATGATTGGGATAGTATTGGTAGCCGAAGGATTGCATTTTCATGTTGATAAATCCTTTGTATATGTGGCCTTGGTGTTTTCGTTAGGGGTTGAATTATTGAACATGGCCTACAGAAGTAAGGCACATCGTAGAACTACCGAATAAAACGAGTTTAATTTTAGGATTGATAAGCTAATTTAATTTTAGCTGCAATTTCACTCAATTCATTGGCTGTAGGCTGAAGTTTTTGTTTAGTAAAATTAATATCACCTACCCCGTTAATTGGAACCAAATGCACATGTGCGTGAGGCACTTCAAGTCCTATTACTGCAATCCCAATCTTTCTACAAGGAATTACTGTTTCAATTGCCTTAGCAACCTTTTGTGCAAACAAAAATATTCCGGTGTATAATTCCGCATCAAGATCAAAAATATAATCTACTTCCTTTTTAGGAATTACTAAAACATGACCTTTTGCTAAAGGAGCTACATCGAGAAAAGCTAAAAAATTCGAGTCTTCGGCAACAATGTGCGCTGGAATTTCACGAGCTACTATTTTAGAAAAAATGCCAGCCATGATTTATCTCGATATTTCTACAATTTCGAATTTCATTACCGCCCCTGACGGTACAGTTATTTCAGCTATTTCACCATTTTTTTTACCCAATAAACCTTTACCAATTGGTGAATCAACTGATATTTTTCCTGATTTTAAATCTGCTTCATTCTCCGGCACTAGTGTATAAGTCATAAGCGCATTATTCGATTTGTTTTTGAGTTTAACTTTTGAAAGTATAAGAACTTTTGATGCATCTAATTTTGATTCATCAATTATTCTGGCGTTCGCAACAATCTCTTCCAATTTCGAAATTTTTAGCTCCAATAAGCCTTGGGCATCTTTTGCAGCATCGTATTCAGCATTTTCTGATAAATCACCTTTATCTCTGGCTTCAGCAATTTGATTAGAAATAAAAGGGCGTTCCTGAGTTATAAGTTGATGAAGTTCATCCTTCAATTTCTTTAATCCTTCCTCCGTAAAATAACTTGTTTGTGCCATTGTATATACTATTAATTCTTCTAAATTTTTTGTTATCGTTTGATATTGTACCAAAAGAAAGAATCCCACAATTCTGTGGGACTCTTACCTTCTAAAAAGAGCTTTATTGTTACAGGTTTAATCGAAACCCTATACTATGTGAACCTTGAAATGGATTGGATGCACGGTAAGAGTAATCAACAGCGAAAGTAGTCCCATTTTTACCTAAAGGTACTTCAACTGTTGCACCTGCAGTAGGACCGGTTAACAAGGTTGTTTTCAACTCGTCATTAAACAAATCTTTTTCAAATACATATCCGCCACGTAGCATAAACATTTTTCTAAATCCGTACTCCAAACCTAAGCAATGTTGATTTGAAGTAAATGAATTAGATACAAAGGTATAAGCAATAGTAATTTTATGAACTGTATCAGTAGCTGAAGTGTATAAGTCATAAGCACCTCCAATGTTAATTAATGAAGGCATTTCAAACTTGGCTGAACGTTGTTCAACAGTTAATGTAGAAGATGTATTAGATGCCAGGGTAGCTCTTACAGCAAAACCATCTCCTGAAAATTTAAGCGGTGCACCAACATTCTTCAATGAAATTCCAAAATGCATGTTATCACGCTTTCCGGTGACATACTGAATTCCGGCATCAAAAGCAACTCCTGTTGCTTTTAAATCTGCTACTGATTCAGAAACCAATTTCACGTTAATACCTCCATAAATACTATGAGAAAATTCTTTTGCATAGGACAAACCCAAATTCATAAATCGTGGGGAAAAATTACCAATCTTTCCTTCAGGTTGATCGGTAGTAGTTATAGCAATATCACCTAAACTCATTGCCACTAAATTCAACCCTAAAACTCCTGATTCACCCACTTTTTGGGTTATTCCAAGCGCATTTATTTTAACATCAGATCCTTTTAGCCAATTTGTGTTGGTAAATAGAATTTCTGTTTTTTTAGTAAACGCAGTACCTGCGATATTCATATAGGATGATTCTAGGCCTTTAGAACAAGCAGAATTTGCATTTGCAAATCCCGAACTTCTAGCCCATGGATTTATCAATAGTTCTGATGCTCCCGCCTGACCTTTTCTGTCAGGATTTCCAGCCTGAATTTCTGTTGTAGAAACGGCCAAAACCATTACCATCAATGAGCAACAAATATTTTTAATGTTCTTTCTCATAAGAATTCTTGTTTTGTTTTTACAATAAAATTATCCGCTTAATAAGTATCCAAATCCAAAGGTCGCATTGCACCAAACCATCTCAACACTTTTTCTCCCACATTTGGTACATCAATATGAATCAAATACGCACCACTTGAAACAGGTATACCTACTTGATTTTTTAAATCCCAATTCAGTGAAGTAAGTGCTTCATCTTTCTTGAATTCTCTAATCAAGGTACCATTCATTGTATATATACGAATGTTGCATTTTTGAGGCAAGTTGGTTATCTTAATTTGATTGTCAACTTGGTTTTGCTCATAAGCTGAATAAGCATAGTATGGATTAGGCACTACATTTATCAATTGCAATGCATTCTCTGCTGTTTCCTTATCGTATGTTTTCGGTGCAAAATTGTAGGTATCGAAACTATACATCGGATAATTGTTATTACTAGCTGGATTTGCTTGAGGACCTAAATTGTTGATTGATTTATCAATTTTGTATCCACTTGCAGCATAATTATTCTCGTAAGGTTTTGTTACTCTTAATTTGATACGAACATCACAAGCTAATAATTGCTGGTTTTGCGCTAATAAAGGAATACTAGTCCAAATAATATCTTTAAATACCAAACGCTTAACTAGGTTGTTTGGATGAAAGTTTCCTAGCTTCATTTTATTGTAAACAAATCTACATGAATCATAGGCAGGTACATCATTCGTATCTACTGCAAGATTCTTGTCATTGATCATGTTATTATTAAACACATAAATATAATGCTTACCTCCCAATGCCGGATTAGGTGTAGTATTAAATATGTTATTAAAATCAACATTCGATGTTGGATTCCATTTCATATCCGCACCATTTTCATTGGTCAATGAACTTACTCCATCAAAGTGTGAATCCTCACCAAAAGCCATATTTAAGCGTTCACCTGTTTCAATGTTAATTGCATAACCTGGGAACCAACTCATACCTCTGGTACCAGAGTTATCAGGGTTTCCATCTTTATCTACAGATGCAGCATTTCGCAAATCAAACTTCTTTGTACCATATAAGGTTGGTGATTGAACTGTATCATCGTTTGTTTCAAAAACAACACATCTTGTCCATTTACTTCTATCACTAGTTATTACAACATCAACACTTGCTAAGTTTGAAAAGTTAGATGTATTGTTCATAATAGTTGCATCAGCATATGCTGGTCCGCCGAAAACTCCAGGTGATGGTGAGCCTGGCACTGTAGCTACAGTAGTGGTAGCACATAAACGATAGGGTGCCCAAGTACCTCCTGCACCATATCCAATATTAGCAGGAATAACACTTTCATAAACCGAACCAATGTCAATATTATCGTAATCATCATTCAATACATCAGCTGGTGTATTCGATACTGTTCCTGCGCGTATCCAATTTACAGGGAATGGGAAATCTGCATCTGGTAAACCAGTTAGCCATCTTTTACCAGGATCAGCAAATTCCATAGTACCGCTGATGAAACCATTATTAACTGACTCAGCAGTACCAGGATCGAAACTTTGGGTTAAGTTAACTGAAAAACCCCAATTCGTTAATTGCTCAGCACCTACATCAATTGTATTTTCTGAAGTTAAAGTTTCACCTGTATTGGTATTTGTTATAGTCCAACCTGCCTTATTGATAGAAGTTGGAGTAAAACCAGGAGTTATTAATTTAAGAACATAATTTGCCGGCTTAATTGCTAAAGGATCAACAACTTTAATATTTACAGGTCCTGCACCTGCCTTGTAGGTTACATGCTTAAAATTAGGATCTGTTAAAATTGCATTTTCCGATTCATCAGTCATTTCAAGCGCAAATCCTCCATTACCCTGTCCTTCGATTCGTGTAATTTGCGGTTGCATTCCATATTCTGAATTCGCAATAGTTCCATTATTTTCTGGAGCTATAATGTGCGGAATAACAGTATATGGCTTCCCTCCTTTTCCAACATTATTTCTTCCTGCCTTGTATGGAGATTTTTGACCATCGAAAGTTAATGGATCCTGCTGATCATAAGTCTTATAATTGTTATAACCATACGCAAGTGCTAAATAATAGTACTTTTTGTGATTGATTAATCGTTTGTCTCCTGTAGCAAATGCATCCTCCCTAATCCTGAATGACTTTGCTATTCCTTTGTCTTCTCCTATTACTTCTACCTGAGGAATGTTGGCATTAATAGAAGGTTCATACTTAAAATTAACAAGTTGAGAAACCCCATCTTTAATATCAGATTGAGCTACCAAACGCGCCAAATCAGGATTGTAAATATCTGCAACCGATGCATCACCATTGCGCATTTGAAAGATTTGATAACCTTGAAAACGATAGTAAGGATCGTACGGTGGTACTTGACCAGGAGGGCTAGCAATACCCGGATCTAGTTCAATGTATTTATCTTGATAGTTATTAGAATTTTTCTTATTCGATAAGAAAATGATTATTTCTTTATCCAATTCACGGAATGTCAAATCCGGTGCATCAGGACCATTCAATACTTCGAAGCAGTTATCAAATAAACGTTGTGCCTTATCATCAGCAGCTTTCATTAAATTAACAGAAGCAATTGGACCTCCTGAACTAGCTTGAGCCCATACTGCACCAACGGTAACAATATTAACTGCACCGGGTTTTAAAGTGAAAATACCTGAAGAGTGTATGAATCGACCATCTGCTTGGGCGGTCATTGTCCAATTATTTCCTGGATTGTTTGGATCTGTATCCCAAGGGAACATAAAATTACAAAGTATGGTACTACTTAATCTTCCACTTCCTCCATAAGTAATTGGGTTATTATCTTTCCATCTACCTTTTAAGTAGCCATAAAAATGAGAAGTATTTTGGGGATTACCTTCTAAAGAGAAATCGTTTTTATAAAACATAAATTTCTCCATACCCAAACGTTCATTATCCACGATACCATCACCGTAGCCGGTACCATTGAATGTTGAACTTGCAGGATTATCAATAGTATCAGGATCTGCTAAAGGGCCTTGAAAATAATCAATACCTATTGCAGGAGGATTTAAACCATAGTGATTTTCACCATTTCCATCATCGTCTGCATCTCCATTATAGCAAAATCCTAAACCACGAGCAACATCACAACCAATAAAGTCGTCATTTGGATTACCCATATCCGGATCAACCCACATTCCTAAATAACATGAATCCAACTTATCAGATGAGCGATTGAAAATTTGGTATTGATAAAAAGTCATGTTATTAATTTCGTCGTTGGTGCTAAAGGCAAAAGCTTGTGCATGAATCTCAAGACCAACCTGTGAACCATCTGACTCGGTATGAACATTTCCCTTATCATTAAATACCCACCAAAGCGTGCGATCTCCAAATAATTGTGCTTGTGTTTTACAATCACCCATTTCATTTTTAAAACTATAACCCGGATAGTCTCCTCCTGATGGATTGTATTCATCATTTTGATCGGCATCATAAAATGGAGCAAGCTTTTGAGTAATGTTGGCATTGCCATATCTATCAAATGCCGGCCAACCTTCTATTGCTGCAGGCACTGTAACACCACTACCTTGCGCCTCATAACTTGTTTTGAATTCTTCAACCTCTTTACGTGTAATTACAAAGTGACGGTCGTACTGAGCACATACTTGTGATTCAACAGACGCATTGGTAACGTCCAATGGTCCAGGCCAAAAATCGTTACCACTTTGACGATAAGTCATAGCAGCAACTTTTAAATTTGAACCTTGTGAAAGGCCTCCAATCCAAAGCGATCCTGCAAACAAAGAGTGCTTTTTTGAATCCTTAGGAATTTCGTATTTCACATCACTTAAATCCCACCACATATCACCCCCACCAAGTATTTTGGTACGAACGTTATTTAAATCTAAGTCTATCCTCGAACCACTTTGAGAACAGGAAGCTGCCAGCTTTTGTGGTGCAAGCGAATTAATTCCGGCTGTTTTTTTAGGAAACTGACCAATATTTTCTCTTGAATAAACAGCTTGAGCAACTATACAAAATGTTGTAAAAGCTATTAAAAATTTATTCTTGTTTTTCATTGTCATATATCTTAAATACTATTTTCTACTTTTCTCTTCTAATTAAAATGTTAACTCAAATCCAATTCTGATTCTGCGTGGTAAACTATAGTTTGCAGGATCGTTTACTTTTAAGCTATATAAATCGCGGTAAGATTCTTCATCTGTTCTAGAAGCAACTGAAACCTGACTAATTGCAGAATTCAAATATCCATCATCATCAGGGTTACCGGTTGCTTTATACACACGTAAGATGTTTTTTGTATTCAATAAGTTCAAAACTTGAACATATACGTTCAAACGTGAAGTTTTTCTGTTTTCTTCATCGCCTTTTCCAAATTTAATGTCAAAGTTTCGGTCTACACGTAAATCCAATCTATATTGCCATGGTAATCGAGCTCCGTTGATTGATCCTTTTAAGAAACCTGTTTGAGAAACACCCATACTTACATTTCCTAAGTCGGCATCTCCTTGAGTGATATTGCTTTGCTGGCTATATGGTGTCCCTGAACCAGCTCTGAATGTAAGGTTCGCTCCGGTGTTGGCAAAAACTTCTTTACCAAACCAACGTGGACCGTTATAAGCTGTCCCAGAAGAGTAACGATAATCAAAATTCGTAACAATCACATGGCGTTGATCAAAATCAAGAGGAATAGTTGTTCTTAAATTTGGTACCCCTGCACTTGCCAAATTGTTAGCTCCGGTAGCGCTAGAACCAGTACCATCAGCAAATTGCAAAGTGTAACTAGCAGTAAGTTGCACATTATTTACTCTGCGCAAATCATAAGTAATACTTAAACCTTTTACAGTTCCGAAGTCAACATTTCCAAAAGTCATATAGGTACGAGGATAAGCTTTATTAATGCGAACTTGTTGAATCATATTTTTCATTTCTCGGTAAAAACCAGAAAGTGTTATTGCAGAACTCTTACTCAAAACTTGACTGTATCCTAATTCGTAGTCAGTTGTTTTTTCAGGCTTCAAGTTTGGATTACTAATAGCAAATTGATTGGTGGTTTCTATAAAGAAATAATCCAAGGGATCCATTCTGAAACGTTGCGGAGGACGTTGACTAAGAACATCATAATGAGCAAAGAAATTTGCAACGTCACTAATTGGGAAAGAGAATGCAATACGAGGCATTAAGGTTACTTGAGGTTCGAAATCAACGAAACTTTTGCTAGGATCAAACTTGTCACTTTTAATTGAGTTAGGGTCGCTTTGGTCAGGATTTACTAAATAAGGTTGAACAATACCACCTCCTGCAACTTCAAATACTGTTGGGTCAGCTTGTTCAGATCCATCTGAATTATACCAATCATCACCATCTCGATAACCAACTATTCGAGTTGGTGATTTAATATTATCAACGTAAACTACATAATCTTCACCAATATTATCTGGATGATTTACTGATTTACCTTTAATTTCTTTTACATCACCAGCTTTGTATGTTTCAAAAAACACATAAGGATCTTCGAGTACTTGTTGATTTGCATCGAAACGGTCAACACGTAAACCAACATTAAACTTTAAATCTCTAAAATCGAAATGGTCTTGTATATAACCGGCCATATAGATAGGCGTATATGCATTAATATCTCGATTATAATTTTCATCTCCATCTTTAACACCATTACCATTAGTGTCATCAAATTTGCTAAAGAAGTCTTTCAAACTTGTTTTACTTTTTAATTTATTTCCCTTATAATCGAAACCATAATAAGATATTTTATTATTACCGTCGTTTAATAATTCATCTGCACTAAATAAATCAATGGAATACATATCAGGATCGTAAGAGTTGATGTCAATCCAATCAAGGCTATTTCTACTTAACCCAAGCTTTTCACGGAATTTTCTGTCAAAATTAGTTTGTGCTTCTTCAACATATAAATTTGGATGCAATCCACCTCCTAAGTCAACTAATGTATCTAACTGACTGATATGTTGGTTAGCCAAATTGTACATTAATGTCCAGATATCAGTTGGCAAAAATTGCCAAAAACTCTCATTTCTTTGCTCGTATTCAAAACCTAATTGTACCGAATGGTTTTTAATATCTGCACTAAAATCTGCTTTGATTTGAAATTGTCGGTTGTCTGTTTTACTATATCTACCTGCCATCTGATAACCTGGACTTCTCCACAACGAATACACATCCGGAGTAAATATTCCGTTTAATACTCCTCCTCCATTTTGAATGGTTGCCAAACTTTTTCTATTATCTGCATCAAGCCCTTTTAAACTTCTATATTGTTCAGTATAATTAGCAGCAACAGGGTTCGAAGAGTTGCTTCCATCAAACTCTGATACCAGATAGTTATAACCAATATGATTTCCATTAAAGTCATTTGCACGAACAACATCAGTAACAAATCGACCCACGTGCCCATAATTAAAAAAGTTGTCTTTATGTTCGGCATCTTCTCCTAAGCGACCATATCTAGTATATCCAGCTTGTAAAGTATAATAGGCGTTCTTAATAATGGAAGCAGACTTATCATCTTTATTTTCTTTATCGTTGTTTCCGAATTTTTGTGTAATTCTTCCATATACACGCCAGGTGGTAGTAGTTGTAGTTGCATTTTTATCAGAATTCATTAATGAATTCGCAAAATTGTAATCATGTGTTTTTCTGTAATCATAAGTACCACCAACAACAAAATTAAAGTTCTTTGTAGGTTTATATAAAATTTTCCCATTAATTACACCTGTATTTTGTCTAACATTTTGACGTGCTTTTGTTTTTTCCAAATCGTTAATAGTTAAATAGTCAGCATTTTGTATGGTTGCTGTTGCACTAGTTGGACTTTCACGTAATGGGTTCTCTTCCAAATCGCGTAAAACATCATCTTTAACTTTCCATGAACCAATTGCTGAAGGGTTAGCATCCTTTTCAGTATTAACTTGCCCCCCAATACTGAATCCAAGTTTGGCAGTTTTGGCTTTTGTTGTTGAATCATATTTGCTAAGTATAGGACCAGAAAAGTTAAATTCTGCATTGTTATAACCGAAAGCATCGGTCAATTGTGAACTTGTAACTTCAATACCTCCATGATAAGAGCTTTGTGGTCCACGTGTTGTAATATTAATAACTCCTGAAGTTGCATCACCATATTGTGCTGGCAGACCACTAACCAATACTGATATTTGTTCTACTTCGTTAGTTGGTAAATTTGAAGAACCAATTACACGTTGACCATCAATAAAAATTTTTGTTGAACTTTCAGTAGGTGTTCCATTCGCCCCACCTCGTGTATCAGTATTGTTTCTATCTACATTTGAACGACCTCCACGAACACTTACAGCACGACCTTCATCTGCTTGATACACACCTGCAGTTTGTGCAGCTACCGAATTAACATTTCGTGTAGCCATATTCTTATACTGGTCGCGAGTAACTGTTTTACCTTGTATAGTGTTAGGGTCAACTAAAGGAACAACATACTCTGTGATGGTAAATTCTTTAATTTCTTGAACTGATGAAGCCATGTTAACTGTAACATACTCGGTCTTATTATCGTTCACAACAACGTTTGAAACCTGCATTGGAGCATATCCAACATAAGATGCCTTAACGTTTACTTTACCAAGGGGTAATGGTTTCACGGTTACAATACCGTCAAAATCAGTTTGTCCGGCACCCACTTGTGAGCCACCTGCCTCTACTACCACACTGGCAAAAGGAATTGCTTCACCGGTTTTTGAATCCTTAACGGTAATTTTTAAGGCTCCTGTTTGCGCCAAGCTGGCTGCGCAACTAATTAATAACAGACTAATTGTAAGTTGTAATTTCCTTAGCATAATAAAATGTTTTAATTGTATTTAAATAGTGGTTGTTACCAAAGTTGGTAAATTTATAAATAAAAAAATCTTAAATCCTAATTTAGCTTAACAAAAATTAACATGGGGTTAATTTTCAATAGATTAATATTTGAATTTTATAGTAGAATTGGGTGTCCTAAGCTTAAAAAAAACGCCAAATGGCGAATTTTGAAATTTACTTTCTAAATAGTCGAAATAAAAAGAATTCTTCCTTTCGTTCATTGTTTTTACGTGCCTTTCGTCTCGATTCTTTCATCCTTTTGCGCACCTCCTTGGTTTGTATTTCACGGTAATGTTTCTTTGCCCGTTCTTCTGCTTTATGCGCTTCCTTTAGTTCCTTCTCTTCCTTTTTAATTTTTGCCTTTTCGCTCTTTGTTAATTTTTTCGGATTAGAGTTCTCTGTACTTTGTGCAACTAATATAACCGGAAGAATAATAAGAATAATAAAAAGATACTTTTTGAGTTTCATTAGTTTGGTTCAAGTATTAATCATTGCAAATGAAACAATTTAATTTCTAAAAAATAAATTCGAAATTTACGAAATGAAAAATAAGGGACTATTCCTGTTATTGGGAACATTTAGTTTGGTGTTATGCTTATCGTGCAAAAAGAAGAAAAATGCTGAACAATATATTCCTTACGTATATGTCGATTTTTATATTTCAATAGCCAATCCTCAATTCGTAAGTTTAAATGCTGTTGGTGGCTGGGTATACGTAACAGGTGGTTCGAAAGGAATAATTGTATACCGAAAGTCAAATGATGAATTTGCTGCTTATGATCGGCATTGTCCCCATCAACCCGAGAATGCCTGTAGCATATTAAGTGTATCTGCTTCTGGAACAACTGCAACGGACAGCTGTTGTGGTTCTGAGTTTTTATTGATTGATGGCTCTGTCTTGAAACAACCTTCAAGTTATCCGATGCTTCGGTATCAAACCCTTTTCAACGGTTCTCAACTACATGTTTTTAACTAACAAAAAAGCCACCTGATTTATCAAGTGGCTTTTTTGTTCAATTCTATAGCTCTAAATTAAAAGCCAATAGGGCTTCCAACTCGTGTCATAGCACAACGGAATCCAATAAATGCTGTTGATTGTCTTTCGTCCAAAAATCTTCTTGTGCCCGGATTCATCCAATACACACGGTCTTTCCAAGAACCTCCTTTAAATACGTGGCTTTTATCGTTAATCATTGAAGTTGCTGCGAACTCATACATACCTAAGCTTTCTGCTCTTGAAGAATCAAGTGGTTCAGACCAGTTAGCTAATTGAGATTCAATATCACCATCGAGGAAATTAATATTATCGGAACGACGGTAATTTCTTCTTTCTGCTAAATTATCCTTATCCAATTCAACGTTACGGTATTTAATTTGGCCGGGCAAACCACTGATGTTTCCGTTTGCATCTTTCACAACTGAATCCAATTTGGTATCCGGTGTACCACCTGTTTCACTAGATGGATCAAGAACCTTTGTTTTGAAAACGTTTCCACGAAAGGCACGAAAATCTTGTTCATCTTCGTTGGTTAATGGGCGATATACATCCATTACCCATTCACTCACATTACCTGCCATGTTAAATAAACCATAGTCATTGGGCCAGTAGGAATATACCGGTGCTGTAATATCGGCATTGTCATTTAAAGCGCCAGAAGTACCCATGTTATCACCACGTCCACGTTTGAAATTTGCCATCATCTGACCTTTATATTCTTCTTGGTCGTTACGCACATAATGCCCATTCCATGGATATAATTTACGACTATCAATTCGTTCAAGTTCAGTATTTCCAATTAAAGCGTAAGCAGAGAATTCCCATTCAGCTTCGGTCGGGAGTCGGTATCTTGGCAATAGTATACCATCTTCCATTCTTACCTTACGTTCACCTGTACCTTTAGGGTTGGGATCTGGTAGGTTAACACGAATTTGTCCTTCGTATTGACCTGCTAAATATGCATCGGTATTAAAGTAATTATCGTTTAACCAGTTGGTAGGGTCAAATTCTAAAAGACCTTCACGTACCATAATGAATTCATTAACACGATCTGTTCTCCATGAACAATAATCTGTTGCTTGCAACCAGTTTACTCCAACAACCGGATAATCTTGGTAAGCAGGATGTCTTAAATAATACTCAACATAAGGTTCATTGAAAGCTAATTTTTCTCTCCAAACTAAAGTATCCGGTAAAGCCTTCTTAAGTACTTCGGGATAATCTTGGCTAAACACATTTCGTGTCCAGTTTAAATATTCAAGGTAATCAATATTTTTTATTTCTGTTTCATCCATGTAAAATGAAGAAACCGTTACTCTTCTTGGAACGTTGTTCCAATCGTAGGTAACATCCTGCTCAGCACGGCCCATTGTAAAGGTACCTCCTTCAATAAGTACCAACCCCGGACCTGTTTCCTGTTCAACGTAATCAATTTTTTCGAATCCGCCATTCTTAGGGTCGTTGTATTCCCAGCCAGTTGTGCTACTTGATTCGCTTGAGCATGAGGCAAGAAAAATAGATACAGCAACCGAAGTAAATAGGATAGCGGTAGTTTTAAATTGTTTCATTTTCATTTTATTGGTTTGACAAAAGTAATTTTTTTATACTAACTAAAATACGGGACAACTTATTGTACGGAACTTTTTCTTTTTAGGTTTACAATCTGTTTGAAATGCTAGAGAAATTTCATGCGAGCCACCGGTTGAGTTATTCAGTTTTGAAATGGTAACATCATAGCTGTAACCAAATTTAAAATAACGTGTTTGAATTCCGGCTAAAGCTATAAATGCATCCTTATTTCGATACCAGAATCCAATTACAAAAACACTTTTCTTAAGGTAAATACCTAAATTGAGTTGTTGAAAGTTCGCTTGCTTCTGATACAATATATTCGGAGAAACCGACATATCGGCATCTTCATTCAAAGGAATTACTGCTCCTACGTGACCGGTTAGTTTCATTGGTAATCGACTAGGTCCTTTTACAAAAGACTCGTCAGGCTGATTGATGTGGTGTGCAGCAAAACCAAAAAAGTATTTTTTACTATATCCCAAAACGCCTGCTGAAAAATCAACACCACTCCTACTGGTCCGATCGGCCTGTTCTTGTGTTGGATAAATGAAACCACTCCTGTCGTTAATTTGGTCTCCAAATCGAAGTTTGTCAAAATCAAGTCGTTTCTGAAAATAGGTAGCTTGTATTCCGGCTTTTAAAGAAAGCTTACGATTAATATTTAATTGGTACGAGTAAATTCCACTAGCATTCGTTGTTTTTAGAGACCCATCATCTGCATTATCTTGTGTAACTAAAAGTCCAATACCACCAGAAATTGGAGCTACATGCTGATCATATGAAACACTTCCAGAAATAAATGTTTTGTAAAGTGCCGGCCATTCATTACGGTAATGCATTACAAATCGAGGGCACTTAGCAGTCCCTGCGAAGGCGGGATTTAAATAAAGTGGGTTAGCATAAAACTGAGAAAAAGCTATATCCTGAGCTTGCAAGGAAGAGAAGCTCATGAATAAAACACTAGCTATCCAACTTAATTTAGTCCAAATTTTACTTTTCATATGCTTATGAAACACTTGCTATTAAAGGATAAAAATAAAAATCATCAACGCAAAAAAATATCGAACATTCATGCACAATAAATGTTTCTTAATTTAGTTATTCAGTGAAGAATTAACATTTTTTTAAAAAGCATTCTTGCAAAAATAGTATTTTTTTTATTTCAAAGCACTTTTAAATACCGACTTCAATTAATTTTAATAATTTTGAATAGCAAAAAATTCCAATGAAACCGATTTATCTAACCTCAATTACTGCCTATTTAATTTCGTTAACAACATTTGCCAATTTCACTAAAAACTATGATTTAAAGTGGGGAGCTCCTAAAACAGAACAAGTTGGCGCTTCAGATAAAATTCAAATTTTAAGTTTTGATGGGGCAAGTTATAGTAGTGAATTATTGCCAATGCTAATTGAAACTATTGATTTGCCTTCTTCAACTAACTCATTTACTGTACAAATTTCAGATATTAAAACAGAGGCGCTGTCAGAAGAAGAACAAAAATTACTACCCAAAACAAGTGTTATTGGCACCCAATTAAGTACTTTGTATAGTTTAGAGTATGAGCGCAAACAACCAAAAGCAGTAATTTCAATAATTCCATTGCAAAAAAATGAAAGTACAGGTAGAATTGATAAAGTAGTTCATTTTAAACTTGATATAGTACCGGTGAGTAATGGCTCACAAAAAAAACTTTCATTTACTTATGCCGCTAATTCTGTTTTAGCTCAAGGTGATTGGTTTAAAATTGGAGTAACAAACGATGGTGTTTACAAACTAAGCTATACTTTTTTAAAAAGTTTGGGTATCCCGGTTGATTCAATTAATCCAAAACATTTACAGTTATATGGCAATGGTGGAAAAATGCTCAGTTATAACAATTCAGTATTTCGTTATGATGATTTACAGGAAAATGCCATTGAGTTAGCAGGCGAAGCCGATTTTAAGTTTGATAGCACCGATTATATTTTGTTTTATGGTCAAGGAACAACCCGTTGGAATTATTCAGCAGCCGATCATCAATTTCACCACGAGTTAAATTTTTACTCAGACACGAATTACTATTTCCTAACTTATAATGCTAATAACGGCAAGCGAATTCAACTTCAGTTATCCGATAATAATCCTGCCACACATACCATAACTAGTTTTGACGATTATGCATTTCATGAGCAGGAATCTGTTAACTTTATTAAAACTGGTAGAAATTGGTACGGTGAAAATTTTGGAATCGTTACTAATTATTCATTCCCTTTTAATTTCCCAAACATTGATTTAACTAAAAATGTATATCTAAAAGCTGATGTAATGGGTCAATCAGCTCCGAATTCCACTTTTTCAATTACTTGCCAAAATGGAGCCCTTGATTTAACTCCTCCTGCTGTTAACACCTCTTGCTACTATTGCGATTATGCATTACCTGCGAATGGTAGCATTAGCTTTCAACCCAATTCAGCAAACCTTACTGTTGATGTTAATTTTAGTAAGTCACCAGGAGCAATTTCTGCAAGTGGTTGGTTAAATTATATTGAATTAAATGCACGAAGATATTTAGCCATGACAGGCAACCAATTATTGTTTCGGGATGCTTCATCCTATGGAATTGGAAACATTGGTGAATTTTTTGTGAGCAATATAACAAGTACTGATAAAATTTGGGATGTTACTGATTTAACAAATGTAAAACTGCAGGTTGTAAATTATAATGGAACTACCGGTAATTTTAAATTAGCAACAGATCAATTAAGAGAATTTATTGCTTTTACAAATTCAGGATACTTAACTCCACATGGTGTAGGGAGAATATCCAACCAAAATTTACACAATTTTATTGGAGCTGATATGATTATTATTAGTCATCCTTTGTTTTTAAATGAAGCTCAAAGATTGGCCGATTTTCACAAAATACACGATACCTTATCAGCTGTAGTTGTAACCCCTCAAGAAATTTACAATGAATTTTCTTCTGGTAAACAAGACATTTCTGCTTTAAAACATTTCACAAAAATGTTTTATGACAGAGCGACCACTGCCTCTGAATTACCCAGATACTTATTATTATTTGGTGATGGATCTTACGATAATAAAACAAGAAATACTTCCACCAATTCAAACTTTATCCCTACCTATCAATCTGATAATTCAACCGACCCTACAAAATCGTATGTTACGGATGACTTTTATGGCTTATTGGATGATACTGAAGGTGATGGTTTAGCTCAGTTAATGGATATTGGTGTAGGGCGTTTCCCTGCAAAAACTGTTTCAGAAGCACAAGCAATGGTAAATAAGGTGATTAATTATGAAACAAAAACACCCTTAGTGATTGACGGATCAAATGCCAGTATAAATGGCGATTGGAAAAATGTAGTTTGTTTTGTAGCCGATGATCAGGATGGCAATACACACGTATCGGACGCCGAAACCATTTCAACTTTTGTTGATACTAATTACCGAAACATCAATA
>Ga0075163_10000094_pt1 | contig 99026 bp, 91 predicted proteins | sample JI1023141ADNA_FD_71478 | JGI IMG/M metagenome (GOLD analysis project Ga0075163, IMG submission 71478) | Wastewater effluent complex algal communities from Wisconsin, to seasonally profile nutrient transformation and Carbon sequestration -... | ecosystem: Engineered > WWTP > Effluent > Algae... | reverse complement strand
AGTCGCTTTTCCAACTGCGTGACTTTCTCCAGCAGCGCATTTTCAATCTCGGCCGGAGAAACACTGAGTTCAAGTCCCAGTGCCTGGAGGGCTTCTTCACGTGTCACTTGCGCAGACTCCCAAAGTGCGCTCGATAAATATTTACATCAATGAAATCGACAAGTGGGCGACGCTCCTCCAAAACAGCCCACCTTGGGGGGCCACCATGATTGTTGCGCAAGGTGTAGGCCATTTACGTTCTCCGCTGCTTTCCAAGCATGAATTGCAATCTTGACATTTGACGTTGTTCTTGGAACTAGTTATTTTGACTACGTTCAAACTATGCAATTCGGAAGGATAGCGAAGGCGTGGCATCGTGTCACGCCGTTATTGAGGGTCGTTGTCCAACCGAAAATCATGTGGCGGTAACCAAGACAACGGGGGAAATCATGTCGGTTCAACGAATTTCAGAAGCGCTCGACATCGCCAATCAGGCTGCAGACCGAGCAGAAGAGTCGGCGCGCCGTTCTGATGACTCGGCTCATCAGGCCGAAGCGCAGCAGCAGACCGCCGAGCATAGCGCGCAGGCAGCGACACAAGCGGCGCAGCAAAGCGACCAGCATGCGCAGCAGGCCTCGTCTGCCCAAGAACGAGCAGATGCCGAGGCGCAAGGGGCGTCGCAATCCGCCTCGGAATCCCATGAACATGCACGTTCCGCGCAGGACTCGTCAAGTCAAGCGCAGGAACATTCGTCGCAAGCTGGATCTGCAGCGCAAGAGACCCAAAGCGAGGCGTCAGCTGCGGGGCAATCCGCCGGCGAAGCGCAGCAGCAAGCAGGATCGGCTGGCGCCTCCGCGTCACAAGCGCAGGACTCGGCGGGCCAAGCATCTCAGTCGGCGACACACGCCGAAGAAGAATCCCAGCACGCTTCTCAAGCCGCTGGGCAGGCGCAGACTGCTGCACAGAGTGCTGATCAGTCTGCGCACGCTGCTCAGGATCAAGCCCAGGCAGCATCAGCATCGGCGGACCAGGCTCATCAACAAGCCGAGCAATCCGCTCATGCTGCTCAAGAGTCCCAAACTCAAGCGAACGCTTCGTCACAATCGGCTCAGCAAGCCACTGAGCAAGCTGGCCATGCCGAGCAATCTGCTCAAGAGGCTCAAGCCGCTGCATCACAGGCCACGCAGGCAGCTCAGGCATCCGAGCAACACGCACAAGAGTCGCAGCAGGCCGCCTCTGAAGCAGGCAGTCATGCTTCACAAGCAGAGGCATCGGCTACCGAGGCGACGGCACACGCAAGTGAAACGCAGTCCGCTGCGCAACAAGCAAGTGCGGAAGCCCAAGCTGCCGCAACTGCTGCATCGCAGGCAACGGCCCATTCAGAACAAGCCACCACTGCCGCATCTCAATCGCAGGAAGCAGCCCAGCATGCTGAGGAACAAGCGGCCCAGGCGGCTGAGATTGCCAGCAAAGGTCAGACCATCCTAGCCTCAATTGAGCAAATGTCTAACCAAGCGAACGCAGCGCTGGACGAAGCGTCGCGTCATTCACAGGAGGCTGGGGAGCACGCCAATCAAGCCCAGCAGCAAAGCGAGAGAGCTGCACAGACTACGCAGGAAGTCGAACAACGATTGGGCGAGGCCCAAAACGTATTTAACCAAACGCAAGACCTTCATAGGCAAGCCGAAGCAGCACTCTCGCAGTTGCGACAAGTGTTGTCTGACGGCCAGCAAGCCAAGGACGAAGCCGAACAGGCCAAGGAAGAAGCGGCGCGACTGCGCGACGAATCGCAGCGCGCGTTCGAGCGGGCTGAAGCTGCGAGCCGTCAAGCGGAGCAGCACGAGTCTGCTGCATCACGTTCTGCAAGCGAGGCGGAATCGGCTGCATCCCAAGCGCAGGCAGCTTTGTCGCGCGCGATGTCGATGCTTTAAGCTCCGGGAGAACCACAATGGCGCGGATTGTTTGGTCTCCAAATGGGCATCAAGTTGATATCGACAACCTTGATTCGCAAGGACTGTTTTCGCTTTATTACGACATCAAGATTGCCCAAGGCGTCTCGAGTGGTGCGACTACGGGGATGGTTGATGCTTTAAATTCTCGAGTTCAACGCTATGCGGATGCCTCCCGGGATATTCATAGCTCAGCCGCTGACATTCGCGGATATGGCGACGATGCCTCATGGTTCAGCCATTTAGCCCAGGGATTTTCGATTGGGGAAATGGTAAAGGGGGTTGGTGATACCGCAGCTGCTGTAGGCAGTAATATCCCTGCGGCAAAGCCAATTGCAGAGGCTTGGAAGGTCTCAACCAAACTGACAGAAGGTGCGCTGTCCGCAAGTGATGGGCACTATGGAGCGGCAGCGGGCAAGGTGACTGAAGTTCTTGCACCGAAGTTTTTCGGTTCAACTGTAGATGGTGAGGACTTCACAAAGGGAGCGATTAGCGCCTATAAGGCGCTCGATGCTGGTTTGCATGGTGACAGTGAAAAAGCCACGTCTGAAGCTGCAAAGGCAGTCGGTAGTGCGCTGAAAGACCTGGGTGTAAAGGACGTGGGCAGCGCTCTCAGATCGGGAGCCGAGGCTCTTGACGGCCTCAAGACATCTCAATCTGGCCTTCGAAACTATTCAGATGCAGGTGCCGAGCGAGAACGGCTCCTCGACATGACTTACCTTTCAGCAGAACACGCCGAGGGGCTGTCTAGCTCATTTCAGGAAAAGGCAGAGCTCGTTCATCGCCTACAGGCGTACATGATTTCTGGCAAAAGCGATTACAACGATCAGTTGCTTTCCCTCATTCGAGAGAAAATGCCTGAAATTGACGGCCAAGCAAATTCAGAGATGCTGTCGAAAACGATTCGCGAACTTCGCGGTGAGATTGAATTGCAAGTTGGCAAGGCTCAAGGTGGGCATATCGAAGGAATCGATGCTTACCGTGCTGGTACGGCTGATTTTGATGGTGCAAGCGGCTCCGTTGAGGAGGCTGCACGTCGCGCAGAAACCTCGTCTAATGACTCTAGCGCTCATGATGAACGATCAAAAGCCGCGTCAGCATCGGCCCAAGCTTCAGTTAATGATACAGCCAACCAAGAGCAAACGGCCAGTCAATTCACCCAACAAGCTACGGTGCACGCAGAATCAGCAAGCGAGGCTCACTCAAAATCCTCCGAGTCGGCACAAACAGCCTCCACTGAATCCTCCACAGCTCTCGATGGAGCTAGCCAAGCAGAACATTCGGCACAAGCCGCCTCTACCGCCAAAAACGAAGCTGAGCAGCAGTCTCAGCAAGCGAGCATCTCTGGCCAGTTGTCTGGGCACGCAGCCACCGAGGCGCAAACTCAATCCGATCAAGCACAAGCCTCACTTGGGCGCGCAGAATCTGACGCACAGGCTGCGCAGGCTCACGCCCGGGAATCGGGGCAAGCGGCTCACGATGCTGAGGCCTCTAGCCAAGCTGCGGAACAGCAAGCTGCGGAGGCCGCATCTCGGGCCGGGCAGGCTCATGCTGCCGACGCGCACTCTTCTGCACAAGCGCAGGCGTCGGAACAATCCTGCGCTCAAGCAACGGAAGCTGCCCACCAAGCCGAAGAACATCTGGCCGAGGTAAACCATGCTGCGACTCAGGCGCATTCAGGCGCCCAGCAAGCTACCGGCGCACTGAACCAAGCTGACCAGGCTACCCATCAGTCGGAGTCCGCGGCCCTATCAGCTAAAGATGGAAACGCCCACGCTGGCGAAGCGGCCGTCACTGCTCAGGCCAAAGTCGAGATATCAGGCCAAGCGTCTCAGGAGGCTCTTTCCAACGCGCAGGTTTCCGCTGACGAGAAAGAGCAGGCAACCACTTCCTTGACGGAGGCCGACATAGCCGCACACGAGGCGCATGCGAGTGCTGAGGCAGCCGTTGCTGCGCAATCAACAGCCGAGCAGCAGGCGCAAGTAGCGGCTCAGCAACTGGACACCACGACAAGTACCGAATCCCAGGCACATTCACTAGCCGGGGAAATTGAAACCCAATCAAAAGCGTGTGGTCAAGCGTGCGAAAAAGCGGAGGCCGCTCAATCGCACGCAAGTGCAGGAGCAGAATCAACTAGCCAGTCTTTGGCGAAGGCTGATGCGGCACTGCGCGAAATTGAGAATATTCATCAGCGCACGCAGGAAACCACTCAGAGTCTCCAAGAGTTGCTCCAGGAGGCTGAGCGAGTAAAACAGCAAATTGAAGAATTGAAAAGCCAGACACTCAAGGTCAAGGAAGAAACCCAACGTTTGATGGATGAAGCTGCACAATTTGCAGATCAAGCTGAACAAGCTCAAGGCAAAACCGAATCGCATGCCTCATCTACGAACAATGAGGCCAGTCGAGCATACGCTGCCGCGCAGTCTGCAGCTTCAGTCTGTTGATCGGATGAAATACAATTGGATAAGAAATTACTGCATAGCGTGTTCACACTGAGCGATGTCCAGAAGGTGTTTCACGAGTATGCAAGACTTAGTACCTATTAAGGATTCTCTGAACAACCCGCCATTTCGGCGCAGCTTGTCATAAATAATATGAAACATAGGCAATATTCGACCGCTGACCATGGAGTTCCGGGGTTTTACCCAGCATCACCCGTTTCACGGACGCATCTCGCCCAGCAAAGGCAGCAATCGCATACGCGCCAGCCACAGATTGGCCAGCGCAAACAGTGTCACGATCTGCCCGGTGTTCTTCGCCAAACCACGATAACGAACCTTCAAAAGCCAAACTGGCGCTTCACCACCCGAAAGAAATGTTCAACAATCGCCCGAACCGCCGACAACAGCCAGTTAAACGCTTTTTGTTCCTTGGTCAGTACTCCGCCTGCCGGCTTCTTCTCCATGCAGACAGCGCTCTATCAGCGTAATGTCCGCGACCATGGCCGTTGTGCATTCCACCGGATGAATCAGACAAACCGCTGTCAGCATCGACGCCAATGTGCGCCTTCATGCCGAAGTGCCACTGATTGCCTTTCTTGGTCTGCGCCATTTCCGGATCGTGCTTCTCGCTTTCGTTCTTGGTCGAACTGGGCGCCGCAATCAGTGAGGCATCGACGACCGTACCGCGCATCATCTACAGGCCTTTCTCAGACAGTACGGCAATACGAAACTTCGAAAATCTGCTTGTTATGAGAAGGTTATACTTATTAATTGCGATGTTGAGCATCTATTTACGATGGGCTCATGCCGCAGATTTTTTGGACCCATCCGTCGCTTTTCGTCCTGCCATGCGTTTTGTTGGCAAAGACGTCGCAGAATTGAAATTTTATATTGCGGAAGGCTACTATCTATATAGAGACAAAATAAGCATTTCTCCGGTAGATGCGCGAATTAGATTGCTTCCACCGCAATTCGAACATGGAAAGTTGAAGGACGATGAAAATTTCGGAAAAGTTGAGGTTTATTACAAAGAAACATTGATAATCCTTCGCTATACTAATTCTGATGCAACAACACCTATTGGCTTTCGGGTTGTCGCGCAAGGTTGTGCTGAAGCAGGCCTTTGTTATCCTCCTGAGACTTATTATCTGCCCGCGCGACGCTAGAGTTCGGTGATCTAAAATTCACAAAATTTGCAATCACAATTTTAACTATTTGACTAACCGTTCACGAGGAAATAATGAACAATAGGCTTATATATTCGGTGATTTTAGTTTCTTGCCTTAGCGGCAACACCTTGGTTAGTGCAAATGACCGCGTGAGTGGGGAGAGACGGTTGTATATCTATGGAACCCCAGACGGATGTCTTGTGCAACTGCCGTCACCAGTAGATGCGGATGATAAGTTGCGCTGGAAGGGCCCTTGTACCAATGAGTATGCATCCGGCGAGGGGACTCTCACTATCCTCGACAAGAATGGAAAACAGAAAAAGGCCTATACGGGGACGATGGATCGTGGCGAACCGCTTGGACGATGGAATGATGGAACAATAGCCAGGAAGACTGAAAACGATAATATCAGAAACTTGGAGCAACCATTAGCTGCGCCGCAAGGGGTATCTTGGCCAACAATCTATTTTGATAATGACTCGTCTCGGTTGTCGTTCCAAGCCCTAAAACAGCTTGACGATTTAATTCAAAAAATGAATGCTATGGCGAACGACTTGAAAATCTCCGTAAGCGGCCATAGCAGCGCCAGTGGGAGTATTGATTTAAATAACAAGCTATCCCTTTTTCGGGCGATGGTCGTGCGCGATTATATGGTTGCGAAAGGCATCGACCGCACGCGCATTAAAGTGTTTGGTAAGGGCACTACCGTGCCCATTGATCAGAATGGGATTGCAGATGAAAACCGTAGAGTGACGTTTTCTGTTTCCTCTGCTAAGCCTTAATTTGGAACGACATACGATTCGGGAAGGTCCCGCATCACTGGCAATGAACTTATACGGCATCTTTGCCCACGGCTTTGTCCGCCCCCGCTGCGATGACTGTGGGCATGACTATCTGGTCGCCTTCACCTGTAAAGGCCGCGGCGTCTGCCCTTGGTACAACACGCGGCACATGGCATAGGCCGCGACGGACTGCAATTGGCGGTCCGGTAATCATTGAGACCAGGGCACGGAGCACTCATTGGCAAAATGAGGAAGCTGCCATTCGCAATGCTTTGGCGCTGACGGGCAGGTATCAGGCTGTGGATTCAACCGGTGGATGCAACAGTTTGATAAAAACGCTGTGCCGGTGTTTCGTAGTTTAGTGTTTTCCTTGGCCGCTCATTCAATTTCCGGGCAATGGCACTCAGCTTTGCTTCCGAATTGGGTGACAGGTCAATTCCCTTGGGGAAATACTGGCGCAGCAGCCCATTGGTGTTCTCATTAGTTCCTCGTTGCCATGGATGATGAGGATCGCAGAAGTAGACCTGGATATCCGTCGCCAGCGTGAACCGCTTGTGGCCGGCCATTTCCTTGCCCCGATCCCAGGTCAGTGATTTGTAGAATTCTTGCGGCAATTTGCGAGCGTTTTTGATCAGGGCGTTAGTGACGGTCCTGGCATCTTTGCCGGAGAGCTTGACCAGCATCAGGTAGCGCGACTAACGTTCGACGAGTGGCGCAATCTGACTGTTCTTGCTGCCGCACAGCAGATCACCTTCCCAATGCCCTGGTACCGCCCGATTGCTTCGAACCGGGCTATCCAGTCAAGGAGCACATCTTGGCGAGAGCTTTTCCATACATTGTTAGCCCGTACAGTCCGGCAGGGCTGTGGCGCTATGCCGAGATAAGCTTCAGTTGGCGAACCACAGAATATCGAGCGCACTTGCCTTTGTTTGCAATTGCTGCCGAAACGATCAATTGCGCCGCAGAGAGTTTTGTGACGCTGGCTACTGAAACCGGACTACTGTTGCGCACCGGCTTGGTGTGGGACTATGGTCGCCAATCGAGTATTGACCCCAGGAGCATCATCGACAAGGCGCTTGACCAAGCGCGACAAGCGGTACTCGACACTCCCGAACTCGCGTCAGCAGTCCACCTCGATACAGGCCGGCATCAATACTTGGCGTTAGACTTCGTCGGAGAAAGTCCGCAAAACAATGATCCGCCAGCTGGCAATACTGACCAGACGTCCAGCTGGCAACATTGGAACCTCGGCAATGGTTTGTCAGTAATGAAACCTCAGGCGATTCTGATGAGCGTTGCAGCACAAACCGCGCTCGTTTCGGTGCCCGGATGTGTGGCGGCGGTTCGATTCGATTGGGATCGCCGTCGTCTCGCAATCTGGGCGAGTCTGCATTCGCCATCTGGCATTACGTTGTCAAACAGCGGTCGTGCCTTGTTTGAACGTCGAGCAGAAACCGTCGTCGAACAGGTGTCGACGATATTGCGGCGGCAAAGAAGCTTTCCGTAAGCAAGGCAACTGGTTGGCCAACAGAGGAGTCCTTGGCATGCGAATAACCATCCTTCAACTATTGGCCCTATTCGGCACTTTGCACATCGCTGATCCGGCCTTGGCCAACGTTTTTGGGGACGACAACCGCCGTCAGACATCTGCGGATGAAAATCCGCTATATAGGCGTGTCGGCATCGTTACAAAGGTAGATCAAAACATTGACAACGGTCATGGCACGGCCTGGCTTTCAGGCGAATGTCTAATTGTAACGCACTACTATGCTGCTTTTTTCAAGAGTCGTAGAGAGGATGGCGAGGTCATCACTACTCGTGCCAAGAGGGGTGTCGCTCTTGACTTCCATGTCGATTTGCAACCGGGAAGGACGAAGTCGTTTGCCAAAAAGGTTCGTGCGGAAGTTATCGATTTTGGCAACTCGACTCCGGGGTATACAACAGGGCCCTTTGTGAATTTTGCCCTTCTCATGCTAGACCAATGCATTGGCAGAGACTTAGGCTTTCTAGAAGTCAAGCCTTTCAGTATTCAATATTGGAAAGCTGCTGGTGAACTGACGGTGATCGGATATCCTCAAGACCGCTGGACAGATTCGGGAGTTACCGTCGAGTCCGGGTGCAAACAGGATAAAAGCGCGCGGGTAGCTGGCGCGACTTTAGATTGCGCGTTTGCGCCGGGAAGTTCGGGATCACCTGTGCTCGAAACCCAGGAAAATGGTGCGTACCTCGTTACCGGAATGGTCACAGGTGGCTCGTCAAAGAATCAAGCGGAGAAATATGATGTGCGCTCCGGGTCGGTAAGCTGGATGGTTTTGTCCGATGTCTTCGCGGAATCGATTCTGGAAGCTCGCTACGACATTGAACCCCATACACTTTCAGACGAGGTGCGCAAGCGCATCGCAACACGCCGTTCAAATGAAGCTTACGGCGTAGCCTTCGGTGCAATGCCCTCTGCCTCAAAAGGCATGAAAACCAGCGCTTCCGGCTGGCGTGCCGCCAAATTGTCGCCCGACGGGCGAGATGCATACATCTATTACCTGCAACGGCCAGATGTATGCACCCCACGAGGCTGCATGACAGTGGTGCTTTCGCGCCCATATGTCGGGCGGTACAGCGATACCAAGATCGTCGGGAAGTTCACGGGCCTACCGCTACCCGAATTTAGCGGCCCTGCCCGGACGGGGCAATGGCGAACGCTGTATGTGGCGGATGAAAACCCCAGGCTCTACCGGGAAATCACTTTCGAGGACGGTGAATATCGATTGTCTTCAAGGCCACCGGTATCCGAAGCCGAAATTCGCGAGCAAGGTGGCAAGGCGACGGGGCTGAAGGCGCAACAATAGGACTCAGCGCAGGCAGCGCATGAAAGGCTTGGCCGCAGCACTCAGATCGTCCTGGCGCATCGCTAGGCAGGTATCCCAAGCGCGAGCTGATTGTTTGGCGCTACGCGTTTTGCCATCAGCCAAGGCGCGACGCGCATCCTCAAAGAACACCCAGCACTCCCGCTCGTACCTGCGAAATGGTGTGGCGTCTGGTAGGAGATGGGCGGCTACCAGGATGACATAGGTGCCCACGTCGGGTCGCGCCATGAAGCCAGGTGTCTTGTCGGTCCAATCCTCCAGCGCCGTTAGGTAACGGTCGAGCGCCTGGACACGGCTTACGGGGGAATTGATTGCAGTGCAGTTGGGTAATGGCGGAAGCGATTTTTCAGCTTTAACAGCCGAGGACCAAGCATAGAAGGCTAATATCAGGAGAAACCCCCGGAAAAGCAATTGTTTGGTCATCGTTATGAGACAGGTCGATACGTGCCATTTTGTTGATGATGAAATGATATCGCTGCCACCATTACAGGCACTGTTTCATTTCGCGGATACCTCCCACGTGTCTGTTTAATCTTGCGTACAGTGGACAAACGGATCCGACCATGTTGCGATCTTCTTCTCCGCTTTTGCCGCCGCCTTTCGGGCATTCGCTTGGTCACTCTCGTTCTCGCAAGCACGCATCTGGCTGTTTCTAAGAATTTGAAGAGCGTCAGACGGCCGCGGGTCTCCATGCGTTTCGCACCAGTAGTTCGCATCGGCGGCGTGTAGCAGTTGAAGCATGAGCGAATATCGACAGTGACCGTATATATTTGCGCTATCGATGGTGGCCTTTTCCGCACGCAACATCACTGCGTGAATCCCGCATACGCCGGTTGTTGCCCAAACGGGAGCATCGTTATCAAACACGGCGCAGCGGTCGCGAATTTCCTGGCAATCGAACAGCGCTTTGTGGCATTCAATCGCGTCAACAATAGCAAGCACAGTGATATCGGCTGGTGGCTTGGCCAAACGATACTCCCCGCGAACCCCCTCAGAGGCCTGGACAATGCCAGCCTTCTCCTGCTTGGGGAAAATCTTGGCCAGAAAATAAGGGAGGATACCTTGCAATTTAGCAAGATCACGACTGCTGGGGTGTCCGCAAGCAGGATCGACTAACCAAAGAAGGCAGTGAATCCCGTAATCGACGCTGGTATTTATATGCGCCATAACTGGGACAATACAACTCCGCGTTAGTGGACGCCAGTCTTATTTGTCAGAGTCGATTTCTGCACCGGCAACCGCTGATCTCTAGATAGCGGACGATATTAAGTTGGATTGCCACGGCAGCATTAGCCAAACTGACGCCAGGGTCGGATTTCAATGAACGGCCGCTTGAGTGTCAGATTCTGTTGAAAAACTCAAAACCGCGTTTTTCTAAGGCATGTCGAAAGCTGCCCGGAGGCGAGATCGTCGAATACAGATCGATTGTGAACGTCGATCTATTTGGCCCAACCTCCCTTTTCGCCAGAAAGCGAGTTTTTCAGCAGCATCGGATCAGTAAGCGGCCAAAGCGCTCGAAAACGTCATCAGTCTCTTCTGGGCATGGAGTACCCATTCGTTGCTGAAGGAAGCGGACCTTCAGATGGCGTCCCACCTTAACGGCGGCAACCTGAGCAACACCTTCCACTCGTCTGAAACAGCGCCAACGGTGGCTGTGGCCGAACTAACGACTCAGAGCCCACTTGCGGCGCAGGTTCGTGCTGAGTACAGCCCCAACTGCTAAAAGCCCATGATTTGGGACGCACTCAATTCCTTACTGATATTTATCTCGTCGAGACTGATCTATCATCACATCATGAAAGCAAAGACGGCCATTCCCGATAAACCATCGCCCGAGATTGCACCAAAGGCGGTGGTAGCAGTTCGCCCCAAAAAGCCCGCCAACCTAACCACCAAACCAGCCCGCATCATCCGCGATGCCGCGGCCCCACCATTACACTTCACCCGCGAACAGATCGAACTGGCAGTTCTCCGGGCATCCGCAAAGAAATAAGCCTCACACCGCCTGTACCGCCTGCAACCCGTCCCAACCCGTCATATACCCCGGCGACAGTTCCCCCCGCGTCAGTACTTCGCTAGCTACCGATCGCTGATCTTGGCATTGACAGTCAGGTTTCAGGCCGATTCTGTTGAAAAACGCCTGCTGCCACCGGCGTTGCGGTAAAATATGCACAATGCATTATGTGCCGAGGTGCCGAAATGATGGGGCAACAGACGGGTGGGCTGGACCGGTTGTTCTACAGCTTCAATCTCGATGATCACCTCCCGCAGAATCACTTACTGCGAGCCATCGACCTCCATCTCGACCTGAGTGAATTGCGGACACACTTGGCCGATGCCTACAGCCCCACCGGCCGGCCCTCGGTCGATCCCGAACTGATGCTCCGGATGCTGGTCGTCGGCTACTGCTACGGCATCCGATCCGAGCGGCGGCTGTGCGAGGAAGTTCATCTCAATCTTGCCTATCGCTGGTTCTGCCGACTCGGCCTGGAAGATGCGGTCCCTGACCATTCCTCCTTCTCGAAGAACCGCCATGGGCGCTTCCGGGAGAGCGGTGTTTTTCGCTGGCTCTTCGAGCGCATCGTGCGCCAATGCATGACCGCAGGTCTGGTCAAGGGAGAAGGGTTCGCTGTCGATGCGAGCATCATCGCGGCCAACGCCAGTCGCATGAATTCGGTTGGGCCAGGGAAGTCGATCGACTGGACTACCCAGCCTCAGGCCAGCCGGGCAGCAAAGGAATATCTGGCCGGGCTGGGGGATGAGATGGGCGATCAGCCCGCCACCCGCACCCTTTCCCTGACCGACCCGCAATCAAGGCTGACGGGGGGCCACCGGTGAGCCGTCCTTCTTTGCCTATTCGACTAACTACCTCATCGACACGGCCCATGGCGTGATCGTCGATGTCGAAGCAACGCCCGCCCACCGGACGATGGAAGTCGAATCGACGAAGGTCATGGTGGACCGGGTCGAAGAGCGATTTGACCTCAAACCAGAGCGCCTCATCGGCGATACGGCCTACGGTACGGCACCAATGCTGGCTTGGATGGTCGAGGAGAAAGACATCGAACCACACGTGCCGGTCTGGGACAGGACCGGGCGTCAGGACGGCAGCTTCTCCAGCCAGGATTTTGAGTGGGAAGAAGCAGCCAACGAATATCGCTGCCCGGCCGGGAAGCCCTTGCGCTGCGATTGGCGAAAGCTGGACCGCACGCACATCAACAAGGCTGACACCATCATCTACCGTAGTCGTACGGCGGACTGCACCGCCTGCCCGTTGAAGGCCCGCTGCTGTCCCAACACGACATTCCGCAAAATTCACCGCAGCATCCACGAGGAGGCGCGGAACGTGGCCCGACGCATCGCTGGAACGGCGGCGTATCGGCAATCCTGCTTCGAACGTAAGAAGGTCGAGATGCTCTTCGCCCATCTCAAAAGCATCCTGCGGCTGGATCGCTTGCGGCTGCGCGGCCTGAGCGGCGCCTCCGATGAGTTTACCTTGGCAGCTGTGGCGCAGAATCTGCGGCGCTTGGCCAAGCTGTCCATGCCCACTTTGCTAGATGATGGGATAGGTACGCCTGGAGTAGCAAAAATGGCCTGAAATTGGCCATAAAACCACTAATCGAGCCGATTTTAGGCCTTTTAACCCGCCAAAATTGCTTGCAATGAAGGCAGCGGCCAACTCTTCGGCGAGTTTTTCAACAGAATCAGGCCCATTGCTGACCGCCAGGGAGCAGCCACTGAATGGCGGCAATGGCCGATCTCCGGTCTATCAGATGAACCCAGAAATCGCGCGCCAGGTGCAGCTCAATTGACCGTATTGAGTTACCCTTTTCGTAAGGTGAACTTGCAAAAGACTACCCGCCGCACAAAAGTACGGCGGGTAGTTGAGTTTCCAATCTGTCCTATCTTGATTCGTGCATTTCGAGTGAGGTAGCGATGAGACCATTCAGGTCTACACCGAACCGCCGATTTCGCTCCTTGCCCATAGCCACTCGCCTTTGCAACGAGACTAGCTGTGGATATTGCAACCCGTCAGCCTCACAGCGTTGCCGAACCAGCTGCCAAGCACTATAGACTGACCGCCGACCCGCCATCGCATGAGCAATGATGGTTTCGACTTCGTCACTCCAGTAACGGCGTGCCAGGCCATGCGGTACGATAGGCACCCAAGACACAAAGGCCAGCGCACCTTGATGGAAATGCCAACGTCCCCCAGCCTTTCTCGCCAGGGTCGCCATCACCTTGTGCTGAACAACGCCTTGCTCCAGATACGCCATCAGGCATTCTTCGTTCAAGCCATCGTCCACATCAGCCAGTGCAGCCAGCGTCAGTCCATATAGCTGCTCGCGCGCCGCCATACACTCGAAACCAACCCGAACACCAAGGTGCGTGTCAGCAGGTAAGTTTTCCTCACCACCAGACTCGAGCCAGCGGTAGGGAACATCAAGTGCGGCAGCAAGCCGCTCCAGATTGCGCGGCACAGCCTTGCCATCACACCATAGCCGCACGATTTCCCGGCAAACACCGAGGAATCTGGCCAGTTGAGCATAGTTCAGCTTGCGGTAACGGCAAGCGAGTACGAGTCGCTCGGCCAGGTTGCCATCGGATGCCTCGCAGCGTCCCGCCTGCTCGTTCACGGCCATCTCCAACTGTTCGACAACCTCCTGCGACCAATTTGGCAATCGGCCAGTACGTCCGGACGGCTTCAAGTGTTTCAAGCGCAGGACGGCAGGGTGGTGTTTTCCCAGAAATGCACAGAGACCTTGAATGTAGGCAGGCTGGGTGTATGCATCAAATTGACTCATCGTATTTTTCCTTTTAAAAGTATGTCCAAAGTTGACCGAAAATATGCTTCGGTACCTGGTATAGCGTTTGGTGTGCACGGAAATGACAACAAATGAGTGGTTGGCGATATGTCACTTTTGATGCGCAGGGCGAATCGGCTTCAGATGGCCTAGCCGACTTCAATTTCGAACAATCGGGGGAACCCGACAGCACAAAATTGATATATCCAAATGGCTCCCCCAAAAAAAACGGGAGATCGGCAAACCGACCTCCCGTTCTGCTGAACCTGCCGGATTACACGGAGGTGTCGACGACAGGCTCTGTAACCGGGATGGCATCAAGCCAATCGCGGTCAAGGACCTTCACTTCCCAATAAGGCCCAGTGTTGCTCCGGTAATCCGGCACATAGCGCAGGCTGAAGCGACACTCCAGCGACTCGTCAATTTGACACGCTGTGTCACTGGCCAGTGCCAAGGCTGCACCGGCCGCGAAGCGCAGACGAAAGTACGAGTGGTAGCGCCCGTGCTTGCCCTCCAGAACGATGGCGGGAAACAAACGGCGCAACATTGCACGGAGTTGCTCCGGCGGGAGTTGAGCCTCGAACAGGTTGCCCAGAATAACGGCCGGGTCGATGGCCATCTGGGCGGCGACAGCCTCCTGGTCGATTTCGACCTTGCCATCTGCCAACTGGGCGAGTTGTGCCTCCGCCGCACGGGCCAGGCGCCGGGTTTCTTCATAACGCTCTTGGAGGATGGCATCATCGCCGTCGACATTGGCCAGCATGTGCCCCAGTCGCGCTTGACTGCGCTGGAGACGCTTGAATTCCTTCTCACAGGCATCGTATTCGTGCCGAGGAGAGGCGGTGAGTTTGTCGTGCAAGGTCTGACGGAACACCCTGACAAATTCAGGCGTGAGAAAGAAGCGAAGTGCCTCGGTCAGCAACTTTTTGACACCAACGGTGGCCACCGTCACTGACAACCGGTCCGCCTGGCGAGCGCAAGCCTTGGCTGTGGTACAGCTGGCGCAGTAAAGCGACTGCGAACTGGAATTGACTGTCAGGACAAGCGTACCGCCACAACAGCCACAGGTGAGCAATCCGGCCAGCGTGTTCTTCCCGCCTCCGTGCTTGCTGCGGGTTTGTTTCTTGTCGTTGCACAGCTCCCAGGTCTCATCGGACACCAATCGCAGTTCCGGACGGGAGTAATGCCGCTCCTTGACCGGGTCCCCCCGTTTCTCTGCACGGTTCTTGTAGGTCGTCGACCCATGCCAGATGAACAGTCCCTTGTAGATAGGATTGGCCAGCAGGTTGCGAATGCGAGACTGGCGCCAGAACCCTCCATCTTCAGTTTTGGACTTCCGTGTGCAGGGGATGCCCAGTTGGTTCAACCAAAGCGCAATTTGATGCATGGACTGGCCATCCTTGCGGCGCTGGTAAATTTGGCGAACCAGGGCTGCCTCATCATCATTGACCACCCAACGGCTACCAATCCGGTTGCCTTGGGCATCGAACTCGCGTTTGAGGTCATAGCCGAAGGCCGGGGTGGCAATCATGAATCCGCGTTCCAACTGGCCAACCATGCCGCGGCCAACCCGGTGCTGGAGGCTGCTAATTTCAGCCTGTGAAATGGCGCCTTTGAGCCGTAGGAGCAGTTCCCATCCTTCACGCGAGGTGTCGATACCGTCCGACGTAATCAGGCGTACTCGCCGGTTCGCCTTCAAGCGCTGGATGAGTTTTTCCTGTTCCACCCCGTCACGGGCCAGACGCTCGAAGGCATCCAGCATCAGGATATCGAAGGCGCCGTCCTGCCACGCTTTTTTCAGTTGATGCAGTCCTTCGCGCTTGTCGAGGGCATGAGCTTGGCCGGAAAGAGCCGAGTCACTGAAGATGAGCCACTCCGACACTTGGAGGCCCAGATATTCGGCAATCTCCTTGCAGCGCCGAATCTGGTCGTCAATGGAGGTTTCTCGCTGTTGGTCACAAGAGTAGCGCGCATAGATAGCAATGCGAACCAGCATTGAGGTTAATGTTTCATTCATGGTGCTGTTCTCCCTGAGGAGTCATGGGTTGTGATCGCAGTTGCCGGACGGCGATGTCGGCCAACAGTTCTGCGAGATCCCGTAGCGCTGAAGGCATGGCCAACTCGTTACGGTTACGAGGTATAGGCAAGTTGTCGCCAAGAAGACGAACTTCGCCGGCGTCTGTCTTTTTCATGGTCTGTCCTTTAGGGCGCAGAACGGATCGACCGCTCCGCACCCGGCATCAATATCGAGGGAATGGGCTGGCCAATGTTCAGCCCACGGTCTGTCAGGCGGCGAGCCGGTCCCGGATGGCGTCGACCAGTTCCTGGTCGGTGGGGTTGTAATAGCGCATGGCCATCTGGAGCGTTTTCCAGCCCATGATTTTGGCGAGCGTCTGCGGCGTCATCCGGGGCGCCAAACGTGAGGCCGACTCATGGCGCAAGTCGTGGAAGTGCAAGTTGTCGATACCAGCCGCCTTGCACAGGCGTTTGAACGCGCGGTCCAGCCCAGAGGTGTCGTGGAAATTTGGAATAACCCGACCACCGCGTTCCCTGCTCGGCAAGGCGCAAAACACCTCAATAGCCTTGGCGGTCAGCGGAACAGTTCGGCTGGAACCGTTTTTGGTGACCTTGAGGCGGACAACGCCGAAGGTCAGGTTGACCTGGCTCCAGTCCAGCGTCAGCAGTTCGCCAGCCCGCATGCCGGTTTCGATGGCGAGGTCGATGCTGGCTTCCAGCCAAATTGCCGCACTGCGGGCAGTCGGACGATACAGCGCGGCGCGCAGTCGCTTTTCTTCGTCGTCGACCAGGCGCCGTTCCCGTCCTTCGCCTGCCTTGGGCTTGCTGACCCTCCTTAGCTCATGCTCAAGCGGCATCGACCACTCTTTGATGGCTATCGTGTACAAATGAGAAAGCAGGGCCAGCTCAAGGCGCACAGAATTGCCCGAAACTTCAAGGAGGCGGGCGTTACGATATTCGGCAAAGTCGCGAGAGCACAAACTATCCAGTGACCGAAGACCGATGGGGTGACGCTGGAGTTGCTTGATACGGTTACCTTCGGCCACGTGCCCTTTTTTGTGGATGGTCACCGTGACCAGATATTTCTCAAGGGCTTCGCGGAGCGTGGTGGACTCAATTTCACGCCGGTCCTGAAACCGGCCTTTGTCCATCTTGGATTCGACATCACGAGCCCATTTTTCTGCATCGGCTCGGGATTCGAAGGTTTTGGTCTGACTTTCGTAGCCTTTGCGACGTACAATAGCTTGGTATTGGTAGTCGCCGCGACGGGTAATGCTGGCCATCACATACTCCTCGTAAAAATGAGTATAGCGATGCCACTGCGCCGATCGCACGGTAGTGCAGCAGAAATGCAGCAAAAAAGGCCGGAAAAACAAAAAGCCAGCTAAAAAGCTGGCTAAGTGCTTGATTCTTTGGCTCCCCGACCTGGGCTCGAACCAGGGACCTACGGATTAACAGTCCGGCGCTCTACCGACTGAGCTATCGAGGAACAGAGATGCGCATTATAGGAGTAGAATCCCCTACTGTCAAGCGTTTTGTGCCTTTTTAACAACAAGAAACAACTGCCATGGACCCGAATCTCATCTACGCAAAAACCCCAACCGGCGACGAAGCGGTGCGTCAAAGCACGCGAGTCGTCCAGCGCAATTTGCGCATGGTGCTGGTTCAGGTTGACGGCAAGGTGAGTGTCGCGGAATTGTCGGCAAAAATCGGCAATCCACGCCTGGTTGAATCGGCTTTGCGTGAGCTGGAAGAGGGCGGTTACATCGCGCCGACTATCGAAGCCGTGTCAGTGTGGGAAGAAAGCCGCAAGAATGCTCAAAACGAGTCTCCGCAGGCGGTTGCTTCAGCAATGTCGGAATTTTCGACATTCGGCCCAAAATCGCTCAGTGGTGCAGCTTCTCGATCCGGACAAAGTGCTGCCAGCAATTTTTCTTCTTTCGGAAAACCGATTCTGCCCACTGCGAACGGCTTTGATATTCCCCTGGTACCTTTGGAGCGATTGCCGGCAAGAGAACCCGAGCCGGTGGATGACATTGAAAAATCGCCGCTTTTTCGTGTGCGCTCGGTCATGCTGGGTGGCGCGGCCATTGTCGTTACGCTTTTGGGCGCAGCGCTGTTCTACCCCTACGAGAAATTCAAACCCGGCCTTGAGACAACAGCGTCGCAACTCGTCAATGCTCCGATCAAGATAGATCACGTGGAGCTTGCATTCTTTCCCAGCCCACATCTGAAATTGACGGGCATCCGGATAGGGGAGCCATCCGACGGAAAGATTGCCGAAGTCAGGGTTTCATCGCCGTTCTCCCTGCTTGGCGGAGCGCCGCACAAGATTTCCAGAATCGACATTTCCGGCGCGGCGATATCATCCAATCGCCTGGTTTCCATGCCCTTGTTTCGCGGCAGCAAGTTGAGCGACGGCGGCATCGAGGTGTCGAGAATCCATCTCGAGCAATCGCAGATATTGTTGGGTGAGCAACTGGCCCTGAGCGATATCTACGGCAACCTCGATATTCGTGCCGATGGCAAGTTGGAAAAAGCCGTCTTTGAAACAGCCGACCGTAGCCTTTTGGTCGACGTGACGCCAAGCGCTGCGGGAATTGTGCTGGGCATCGAGGGACGGGCCTGGAAGCCTTCGGGCAGCACCATACTGTTTGCTTCTTTGCAGGCCAAGGGCCTGTTGCAGAACGACAAGCTGTTGGTCGAAAAGATCGATACCACCTTCCTGGGCGGAATCCTGCGCGGCAATTGGCTGCTCGACTGGAGCAATGGCCTGTCGATGGCAGGCGACGGAACACTGACTCGACTGGATAGCCGCAAGGTCAGCGAGGAGTTTGCGCCGTCCCTGAAGATCGAAGGCGACATGACAGGAAGCATTCGTCTGCGTTCTGTCGGGAGCGACTGGGAAACCCTGTGGCGCAACACTGAAGCCTTGCTGACTACAGAGATTACTCGGGGCATCCTGCACGGTGTTGATCTTGGCGAAGCGGCTCGCCGTGCCGGAGGCTCGGAAGTCCGGGCAGGGAGCACCAAGTTCGACCGGTTGCGCTCGACGATCAGTATTACCCCACGGCAGGTGGTTGGGCGCGAAGTACGCATGGACGCCGGCATGGTGACGGCAAACGGGCACTTCGTGGCCGAACGGAATGGGCAGGTCGATGGCACGATGGCAGTCACCCTTCAGAGTTCCGTATCGAGCCAGCGTGCCGCGGTCCGCGTTACTGGTGTCCTGCCGGATTTGACTGCGACAGCCAGCAAATAAAAAGGGCGGAACCGAAGTTCCGCCCTTTTCGCGCAGCCAATGGCCGGATCAATCAGGCCTTGGTTACTGCTGCAATAGCCTTGGCCACGTAGTCCAGATTCTTGGTGTTCAGCGCAGCCAGGCAGATGCGGCCGGTTGAAACGGCGTAGATGCCGAACTCTTCCCGCATGTGATCTACTTGGGCGGCAGTAAGGCCGGTGTAGGAGAACATGCCACGCTGCTGGGCGACGAAGGAGAAGTCCTGGGCAACGCCTTGGGCCTTGATGGCATCGACCAGACCAGTGCGCATGGCGCGGATGCGGTCACGCATGCCGGCCAGCTCGGTTTCCCACATCTGGCGCAGTTCAGCCGAGGCCAGTACGCCCGCAACCAGGGCGCCGCCATGGGTCGGCGGGTTGGAGTAGTTTGTACGGATGACACGCTTGACCTGCGACATCACGCGGGCCGATTCGTCCTTGCCAGCGGTGACGATGGACAGGGCGCCGACGCGCTCGCCGTACAGCGAGAAGTTCTTGGAGAAGGAGCTGGAGGCGAAGAACTGCAGGCCGGAAGCGGAGAAGGCGCGGACGGCCACGGCATCAGCATCGATGCCGTCGGCAAATCCTTGATAAGCCATGTCGAGGAAGGGCACCAAGCCGCGTTCCTGGCAGATGGCGACGACTTCGCCCCACTGGGCGGCCGATAGGTCGGCGCCGGTCGGGTTGTGGCAGCAGGCGTGCAGGACGATCACCGAACCGGCGTCGAGGCCCTTCAGGCAGGCCTTCATGCCGTCGAAATTGACGCCACGGGTGGCCGCGTCGTAGTACGGGTAGTTTTCGACCACGAAACCGGCCGATTCGAACAGGGCACGATGGTTTTCCCAGGACGGGTCGCTGATATAAACCTTGGCGTTCGGGTTCAGGCGCTTCAGGTAATCGGCACCGATCTTCAGGGCGCCGGTACCGCCGAGGGCCTGGGCGGTGATAACCTGGCCGTTGGCGATCAGGGCGGAGTCCTTGCCGAGCAGCAGGTTCTGGACGGCGCTGTTGTAGGCCGGATTGCCTTCGATTGGCTGGTAGCCGCGCGGCAGCGCTGCCTTGACGCGAGTATCCTCGGCGGCCTTGACGGCGGCGAGCAGCGGAATCTTGCCGTTGTCGTCGAAATACACGCCAACGCCGAGGTTGACCTTGGTGGTGCGCGCATCGGCATTGAAAGCTTCATTCAGACCGAGGATAGGATCGCGCGGGGCCATTTCCACCGCAGCGAAGATCGAAGAGGACATAGAGACTCCGTGGAATAATACGAACAGTGTCCGCACGGCCAACCGGCCGCACAACGAGAAACCTGCAAATTTTACCATGAGCGAAACCAACACCGGCGCGCCAGTTGTCTGTTATGAGGGTAGTCCCTATCGACTACATCAGCCATTTCCGCCTGCCGGCGACCAGCCCGAGGCAATCCGGCAGCTGGTCGAAGGGTTGGAAGACGGTTTGTCGTTCCAGACCCTGCTTGGAGTGACCGGCTCCGGCAAGACCTACACGATGGCCAACGTAATCGCCCGCACCGGGCGTCCTGCCTTGGTGCTGGCGCCAAACAAGACGCTAGCGGCGCAGTTGTATTCCGAGTTCAAGGAATTCTTTCCGGAGAACGCCGTCGAGTATTTCGTCTCCTACTACGACTACTACCAGCCGGAAGCCTATGTGCCGTCGCGCGACCTGTTCATCGAGAAGGACAGCTCGATCAACGACCACATCGAGCAGATGCGGCTGTCGGCGACCAAAAGCCTGATCGAGCGGCGCGACGTGGTGATTGTCGCCACGGTATCGTGCATCTACGGCATCGGCGACCGCGACGAATACCACAACATGATCCTGACCATGCGGGTTGGCGACAAGCTGGACCAGCGAGCGATCATCAAGCGCCTCAGCGACATGCAGTACGAGCGCAACGAGATGGATTTCCATCGCGGCACCTTCCGCGTGCGCGGAGATATCATCGACATCTTCCCGGCCGAACATGCCGAACACGCCATCCGCGTCTCGCTGTTCGACGACGAGGTCGAGGCGCTGCAGTTTTTCGACCCGCTGACCGGCCATCTGCTGCATAAGGCCCTGCGCTTCACGGTGTTCCCGGCCTCGCATTACGTGACGCCGCGGGCCACGGTCGTTCGGGCGATCGAAGCGATCAAGGACGAATTGCGCGATCGGATCGACTTTTTCACCCGCAACAACAAGCTGGTCGAGGCGCAACGAATCGAGCAGCGCACCCGCTTCGATCTCGAAATGCTCGACCAGATTGGCTTCTGCAAGGGAATCGAGAATTACTCCCGGCATTTTTCCGGTAGAAAAGCCGGCGAGGCGCCGCCGACGCTGATCGACTACCTGCCCCCTGATGCGCTGATGTTCATCGATGAGTCGCACGTCTCCATCGGCCAGGTTGGCGGTATGTTCAAGGGCGACCGCTCGCGCAAGGAAAACTTGGTCGATTACGGTTTTCGGCTGCCTTCGGCGCTCGACAACCGACCGTTGCAGTTCAACGAGTTCGAGGCGCACTTGCGCCAGACCATTTTCGTTTCGGCGACACCGGCCGACTACGAACAGCAGCATGCTGGCCAGGTCGTCGAACAGGTGGCCCGGCCGACCGGCTTGATCGACCCTGAGGTCATCGTTCGTCCGGCATCGACTCAAGTTGACGATCTGCTGGCTGAAATCGGCAAGCGGGTCGCCGTTGGCGAACGCGTGCTGGTTACGACACTGACCAAGCGTATGGCCGAGGACCTGACGGACTTTCTGGCCGACAACGGCATCAAGGTGCGCTACCTGCATTCCGACATCGACACCGTGGAGCGCGTCGAAATCATCCGCGATCTGCGCCTGGGCGAATTCGACGTGCTGGTTGGCATCAACCTGCTGCGCGAGGGCCTGGATATTCCGGAGGTTTCGCTGGTGGCGATTCTCGATGCCGACAAGGAGGGCTTCTTGCGCTCCGAACGCTCCTTAATCCAGACAATTGGCCGCGCGGCGCGCCATATCAATGGCACAGCATTACTCTATGCTGATACGATTACACAATCCATGCAGCGCGCCATTGCCGAAACCGGGCGGCGACGGGAAAAGCAGATCAGCTTCAATCGCGAGCACGGCATCATACCTCGCGGGGTGTCCAAGAAGATCAAGGACATCATCGACGGGGTTTACGATGCCGGATCGGCCCAAACCGAACTAAAAGCGGCCCAGCAGCAGGCGGTGTACGATGCAATGGATGAAAAAACAGTGGCCAGGGAAATCAAGCGCCTCGAAAAGACAATGTTCGAGTGCGCGAAAAACCTGGAATTCGAAAAAGCGGCGGCGGCCCGCGACGAGTTGTTCCGACTCAAGGAACGTGTATTCGGCGCGGCACAGCACGACCCCGACGGAGATGGGACAACATGAGCTTTCGCGTGCTACTTGTCTGCATGGGCAATATTTGTCGCTCACCGACAGCCGAAGGTGTTCTTAGACATTTTATAAAAATCAATAACCTCGGCGATAAAGTTGAAGTTGATTCTGCGGGAACGCATGGCTATCACGTCGGCGAAGCGCCTGATTCTAGAACCCAGCGGGCCGCGTCGGCCAGAGGTTACAACCTGTCGCAGCTACGTGCCCGCAAGGTAGCCAGGCAGGATCTGGATTATTTCGACCTGATTCTGGCCATGGACAAGAGCAACCTTGACAACCTCAAGCGCCTGGCCTCGCCGGAGCAACAGGATCGCATCGGGCTGTTTATGGACTACTCACGGAATTTTGATGACGACGAGGTGCCCGATCCCTATTACGGGTTGGGCCATGGATTCGATCTTGTTCTCGACATGGTCGAGGACGCAGCGCTCGGCCTGGTTGAGGACATCAAAAAGAAACTGAATCGCAGCTAGTCTGGTCGGCTTGCGGAAATGAGAAGGGGCACCCGCGGGTGCCCCTTCTCATTGGGATCGAATGACGTTTATTTGCCGGTTTCGACCATGACCAACGGTTCGCTGTCAGTGTTTTCTGAAACTGGCTTCTGCTTGCGCGGACGGCCCAGTTTGACCGGCAGTTCAGCCGGTGCCATGGCAACCGGAGCGGCCGTGGTCTGCACCATCACCAGCCCACTTCCGGCCAGTGCCGCATCGATGTCGACCGGCTCGGCAACAGGTGCCGGAGCAGATTCGATTTTTGGCACTTCCAGGGCATCGACCGTAGCATTCTCGGTAGCGACCGGGGCAGGGGCGGCCACTTCGACGATCGGAGCAGGTTCGCTGACGACGGGAGCCGGCTCGACCGCCTGGGCAATCGGTTCCGCCTCGACAATCGGTTCTACTGCGGCCGGAATCGTGACGACGACGGGTTCTTCGACGATTGCTGCTTCAACAGGTGCTTCCGTTTCGACAGCCATTTCGGTAACCGGCGCGACGGCAGCGTTGTCCGCCTCATTGCGACGCTCGCCACGGCCACGACCACCGCGACGACCGCGACGACGACCGCCTTGCTCTTCGTTACCCTGGCCTTCGGGCGCTTCGCCACCTGGCAACGGTGCAACGACGGCCAGATCGCTCACCGGCGCCTGAACCAGCTTGCTTTCTACTGCTTCCGGTTGCTGACGCTCACGACGCTCCTTGCGTTCGCCGCGCGGACGGCGCTCCTGGCGCTCGCCATTGCCGGCAGCAGACTCATCGCCCGGGGCTTTTTCTGCATTGCGCTCGTTGCGATTGCCGCGTTCCTTGTTGCGTTCGCCGCGCTCTTCGTCGCGCTTGTTGCCGTTGCGGCCGCCACGACGGCCATCGCGGTCGCGACGGCCATCGCCACGGCCATCGCCACGGCCTTCACGCGGCTTCTTGGCCGGGGCCGGTTCGGCGACCGGCTCCACCGGCTTGGCCGGAGCACGGAACCACGAGAAGATTTTCGAGAACAGGCCGCCTTCCGGCTGAACTGCGACCGGAACAGTCGCGGCGACTTCAGTCTTTTCCGGAAGATTCGGTGCCGGCTGATCCGGCGAAATGCCCTTGATGGCGGCTTCCTGACGCGGCTTGGCGGCTTCCATCTGGGTCGCCTGCTTGATGGCTTCTTCAAGCGGCATGTCGACCATCTTGTAGGACGGTTCGCGGACATCGTCCTGGTTCAGGTCGTCGTGGCGCAGACGGGTGATCGTATGGGCCGGTGTTTCGAGATGAACGTTCGGGATCAGCAGGATGGTGACCTTGTGGCGCAACTCGATGGCCTGGATGTCCGGACGCTTTTCGTTGAGCAGGAAGGTGGCGACATCGACCGGTACCTGGACATGCACGGCGCCGGTATTTTCCTTCATCGACTCCTCTTCCAGGATGCGCAGGATGTGGAGTGCAGCTGATTCGGTGGAGCGGATGTGGCCGGTGCCGGTGCAGCGCGGGCAGGGAATATAGCTGGTTTCGGCCAAAGCCGGGCGCAGGCGCTGACGGGACAGTTCCATCAGGCCAAAGCGGCTGATCTTGCCCATCTGGACGCGGGCACGGTCGAAACGCAGCGCATCGCGCAGGCGATTTTCGACTTCGCGCTGGTTCTTGGTGTTTTCCATGTCGATGAAGTCGATCACGATCAGGCCACCCAAGTCGCGCAGACGCAACTGGCGGGCCAGTTCTTCAGCGGCTTCGAGGTTGGTCTTGAACGCGGTTTCCTCGATGTCGGAACCCTTGGTGGCACGACCGGAGTTGACGTCGACAGCGACCAACGCTTCGGTGTGGTCGATGACGATGGCGCCGCCAGACGGCAGGTTAACCTGGCGAGCGAAGGCCGTCTCGATCTGGTGTTCGATCTGGAAGCGCGAGAACAGCGGCACGTCGTCGCGGTAGCGCTTGACGCGATTGACATTGCCGGGCATGACCGTGCCCATGAAGGCGCGGGCCTGCTCGTAAACCTCGTCGGTATCGATCAGGATCTCGCCGATGTCCGGCTGGAAGTAGTCACGGATGGCGCGAATGACCAAGCTGCCTTCCAGGTAGATCAGGAAAGCGCCGCTCTGCTGCTGAGCGGCGCCGTCGATGGCGGTCCACAGTTGCAGCAGGTAGTTAAGGTCCCACTGCAGTTCTTCAGCCTGGCGGCCGATAGCGGCGGTGCGGGCGATCAGGCTCATGCCGTTGGGCACTTCGAGCTGATCCATGATTTCGCGCAGTTCGGCGCGTTCGTCACCGTCGACACGACGGGAAACGCCACCGCCACGCGGGTTGTTCGGCATCAGCACGAGGTAGCGGCCGGCCAGCGAAACGTAGGTGGTCAGGGCGGCGCCCTTGTTGCCACGTTCGTCCTTGTCGACCTGGACGATCAGTTCCTGACCTTCCTTTAGCGCCTCCTGAATCTTGGCGCGGCCGACGTCAGTACCCGGCTGGAAAAAAGCGCGGGAAACTTCCTTGAACGGCAGGAAGCCGTGGCGATCGGCACCGTAATCGACAAAGCAGGCTTCGAGAGACGGTTCGATGCGGGTAATGACACCCTTGTAGATGTTGCTCTTGCGTTGTTCCTTGGCGGCGGACTCAATGTCGAGATCAATCAGTTTCTGACCATCGACAATGGCGACACGGAGTTCTTCCGCCTGTGTCGCATTGAATAGCATGCGTTTCATTTATTTTCGGGCTCCAGCGCACGGAAGCACGCAGCAACGAAACGCCCTGGCAGGCAGCGACTTATCTAGATCGGGTTGCGTTCATGTGTGGGATGAGGGCAAAGGCGATTTGAAGGTGCTGATCAACAAACGGCCACGTGTTTTTTATTGAAATGCGTGGCCTGAAAATTCCTGCAACGGGCAATCCGTGCGTGCTTACAGTGGGCTTATCCATTAACATCACTACTTTTGGTGAGTGAACTTAACCAGTCGTTTCACGTTGGTCTGGCCTGTGCAGTTGGCGCAGGTGAGACTTCGAGCCTGCCGCAGGGCGGTCGCGCTGTTAGCGCGAGGGCACAAACGGTCTGACGGTTCGGCATCTCTTGCAAACCGAGACGTAGAACGCAGGCAGTATATTAGAAAATGAACGTGGCAGGGAACAAATCGGTCGCCCATGTAGTGATTGCCGAAGAAGAGCAGGGCCAGCGCCTCGACAATTTTCTGATCAGGCGTTGCAAAGGCGTCCCGAAAAGTCATATCTACCGGATATTGCGCAGCGGCGAAGTGCGGGTGAATAGCGGCCGGGTTGATGCGACCTACCGCCTTTGCCAGGGCGATAACGTGCGCATTCCGCCGATCCGTATTGCCGAGCGGCCGCAGAACGAGGTCGAGGAAGCAGCCAAGGAACGTGTCGATCTACCGATCATCTACGAAGACGACGCAATGCTTGTCATCGACAAGCCGGAGGGCATTGCCGTCCATGGCGGCAGCGGTGTCAGTTTCGGCGTTATCGAAGCCCTGCGCCGGCAGCGACCGCAGGCCAAGTTCCTCGAACTGGCGCACCGCCTGGACCGGGAAACCTCGGGCGTCCTGCTCGTCGGCAAAAAGCGCCTGGCGCTGACCGCATTGCACGACATGTTCCGCGAACACGGCGCTGGCGCCGACAAGCGCTATCTGGTGCTGGTCAAGGGGCGCTGGATGAACAATACCCAGCACGTCAAGCTGCCGCTATACAAATACTTGACCGAAGGCGGCGAGCGTCGGGTGATGGTGCGCGACGACGGCAAGGCATCCCACACGGTATTCCGCCTGCTCGCCCGCTGGCCGGAGATGAGCCTGCTCGAGGCGCAACTGAAGACCGGGCGCACCCACCAGATTCGGGTGCATCTGGCGCATCTGGGTTTCCCCATCCTCGGCGACGAGAAGTATGGCGATTTTCCGCTGAACAAAGCCTTGAAACGCGATGGCCTGAAACGCATGGCCTTGCACGCCTGGCGGATGGCTTTCCGTCACCCGCTGAGTGCAGTGCCTGTCGAATGTGTCGCGCCATTGCCTGATGGCCTTAGAAGCTACATTGCTACGGTCGATGCCCAAAAAGGCCGTGAATTCACCGCCGAAAATCTTGAATCGATACTCTCCCAACGATGAAATATGAACTGATTGTTTTCGACTGGGACGGCACCTTGCTGGACTCCGCCGGGGCCATTGTCAAAGCCATCCAGTCCGCCTGTCGCGATCTCGACTTGCCGGTGCCTGCCGACAGCCAGGCCCGGCATGTCATAGGTCTCGGGCTGGTCGATGCCATGCGCCATGCCGTTCCTGACCTGCCGCCGGACCGCTATCAGGCCATGGTCGACAGGTATCGCTTTCACTATTTGGCCGGCGACCATCAACTGACCTTGTTCGAAGGCGTGCCGCAGATGCTGGAGCGTCTGCAGGGAGCGGGCCATATCCTGGCCATTGCGACCGGCAAAAGTCGGCTCGGGCTGGACCGGGCACTGGATCACTCTGGTCTGCGTCCGTTTTTCCAGGCCTCGCGCTGCGCCGATGAATGCCATTCGAAGCCGCACCCGCAAATGCTGGAAGAACTGACAGCCGAGTTCGGCATCGCCAACGGGGCGACGGTCATGATTGGCGACACTTCGCACGACCTGCTGATGGCCAGCAACGCGGGAATCGACGCACTTGCCGTGACTTACGGGGCCCATCCTCACGATCACCTGCTCGAGCACAAACCGGTAGCCTGCCTGCACAGCGTAAGGGAACTTGACGGTTGGCTGCTCGACTTCGCCTGATCTGTGCCGGTGTCGACCTGCCTGAGTCGGGCAAGGGCGTCCGTTTCACGGTGCAGCGCTATGGCCGTGAGGTGTCTGCCTTTGCAGTTCGGTATCGCGGGCAGGTTCATGGCTATTTGAACGAATGCGGCCACGTACCGGCAGAACTCGACTGGCTGCCCGGCGAATTCTTCGATGATTCCAAGCTATACTTGATTTGCTCGATTCATGGCGCGCTTTATGCCCCAGATACGGGTAGATGTCTCAGTGGACGTTGCCAGGGCAGGGGTCTGAAACCCTTGGCAATGCACGAGATCGACGGTCAGATATTTTTTGAACAAGACGAGAATCATGGATAACCCCCAATCCCCCAACAACGACACCGCCTGGGAGCGCAAGGTCCTGGAAAAGCTGGCCTTCGCCGCGCTTGACGAGCAGCGGGCCCGGCGGCGCTGGGGTAGTTTTTTCAAGGCCCTCGGATTCGTATATCTGCTGGTCGTGTTGGTCGCCGTCGTAGACTGGGGTAGCGGGGCTGAACATCAAGTCCGACATACTGCCATCGTCAATCTGAACGGCGTCATCGAAGCCAAGGGCGAGGCCAGTGCCGAGAATCTCGTTACCGCACTGAACAGCGCTTTTGAGGAAAAAAATGTTGCGGGCGTCATCTTGCGCATCAACAGCCCGGGCGGCAGCCCTGTCCAGGCAGGCATCGTCAACGACGAAATCCGCCGGCTGCGAGGCAAGCACCCGGACAAACCCCTTTACGCCGTAGTCGAGGACATGTGCGCCTCCGGTGGCTACTATGTAGCGGCGGCGGCCGATAGCATCTATGTCAACAAGGCCAGCATTGTTGGATCGATCGGCGTGCTGATGGATGGTTTTGGGTTTACTGGCACGATGGACAAGGCCGGCGTCGAACGCCGCCTGCTGACGGCCGGCGAGAACAAGGGCTTTCTCGACCCCTTCTCGCCCCAGGCGCCGCAACATAAAGCGCACGCTCAGCTGTTGCTGAACGACATCCACAAGCAGTTCATCGACGTGGTGAAGACTGGGCGCGGCAATCGCCTCAAGGAAACGCCAGAAATGTTCTCTGGCCTGATGTGGACGGGCGCCCAGAGTATTCAGCTTGGTCTCGCCGATGACTATGGCAGCGTTGACTCAGTCGCCAGGGATGTCATCAAGGCCGAAAAGGTTCTCGATTATTCTGTCCAGGACAACATTGCCGAGCGCTTTGCCAAGCGCCTCGGCGCCAGCACCTCTGCCGGTTTCTGGAAGGGCGTTTCGGAAAGCGTACTCGGTAGCGTCCGTCTTCGCTGACGGTCAGGCCAATAGCAAGAACACCGTCGGACGCCGCTCGATTTCGGGCGGCGTTTGTTTTTTCCATTGCTGGATGGTCCGCGTCGATACCGACTCCCCGGGCAGTGTCAGGTCGGTCGCAACCGTCAGGCGGGTTCCGGGGTGGCAGGCTTGCAGGATTGCATCAAACATCGCCCGGTTGCGGTAAGGCGTCTCGATGAAGATCTGCGTTTGCTCGCGCTTTCGAGATTCAAGTTCAAGATCACGCAAGGCCTTCGAGCGGTCAGCATCCTTGGCTGGCAGATAACCCTGAAAAGCGAAACGCTGCCCGTTCAATCCGGAGGCCATCAAGGCCAGCAGAAGGGATGAGGGGCCAATCAGCGGCACAATGCGAATATCTTCCCGCTGTGCCAATGCGACCAGATTGGCGCCGGGGTCGGCTACGGCAGGGCAACCCGCTTCGGAAAGGAGGCCAACGTCATGTCCGGCCCGTAGCGGGGCGAGCAGGCGATCCAGTACATCGGCGCGCGTATGCTCGTTCAATTCTTCAAGTTGCAGTTCCTGCAAAGGCTTGTCGGTGCCTGCTGCTTTCAGGAAGGCGCGTGCTGTCTTGGCCTGCTCGACAACGAAGTGGGTCAGCGGACGAACTGTCGACAAGACACTCGGCGGCAGTGAATCCTGTGGCGGTGTCGGGCCGAGCGGTACCGGGATCAGATAGAGGGTGCCTGCCATCAAAGGACCGCCACACCCTGGCGACGCAACATGTCACACAGGGCGATCAAGGGCAGGCCGACCAGGGCATTCGGGTCGTCACCACGCATGCTCTGCAACAAGGCAATCCCCAACCCCTCAGACTTTGCCGATCCGGCACAGTTGTAGGCCGGTTCGCGGCGCAGGTAGTTCTCGATTTCAGCATCGCTGAGCGAGCGGAAGGTAACCAACGTAGGAATGCCCCGGACATCGGCCTCGCCGGTTCGCGCGTTGAGAAGACACAATCCGGTGTAGAAATTGACAGTCTTCCCAGATAGTGCGCGCAACTGCTCGACGGCGCGTTCGTACGTTCCAGGTTTTCCGTAAATTTTGCCTTTGACAGTAGCAACCTGATCGCTGCCGATAATCAGTGCATCGCCATGGCTGTCGACCACAGCCCTGGCCTTGGCTTCAGAAAGCCGCAAGGCCATGGCTTCGGGTGTTTCCCCTGGGAGCGCGGCTTCGTCGGTTTGCGGATTGGCCACTTCGAAAGGCAGGCCGAGGCGGCCCAGAAGTTCACGGCGGTAAGGCGAGGTCGAGGCTAGAATCAGTTTCTGCGGCATGAAAGACTCGTTACAACAAAGTGTTGCGATGAATACTTGAAGCAGCACTTTGTTTTGACTTGGAAAGCCAAAAATAATATCATTCAATGTTTAAGTCGCAACAGATCAAGATTGAAAAGGATTTCGGACGCTTTCGCATTTGCTAGGGATGGTCGTGTTCTCGAGGGAACGCTGGCCGTCGCCGACCTTGAACGCCTGCATGACTTGCTGGCTGAATTGGCAGGAGAGGTAACTTTCCGCCTTCAAGGATTCAAGGGCGAAAACGGAGAACCCATGCTGCACTTGGTGGTTTCGGGGCTTGTTCCCTTGGCTTGCCAGCGCTGCCTGGAACCCGTGCCTTGCGATCTTGATGTCGACACCCTGCTGGAACTCGTTCCCGAAGGTGCCGATTTGTCGCAAGACGAACTGGAAGACGACACCCGGGATTTCCTGCCGGTGGTACGCGAACTGGATGTGGCCGAGTTGGTTGAGGATGAAATCCTCCTCGCCCTGCCAGTGGCGCCGCGGCACGAAAAATGTGGTTTGCCTGGTGCGGCCGATGCGGGCGAACGGATCAATCCGTTCGCTGCATTGTCCGGGCTAAAAGGCAAGCCGAACTGATTTTTTTGGAGTATCAACATGGCCGTTCAACAGAACAAAAAGTCCCCGTCAAAGCGTGGCATGCATCGCGCTCACGATTTCCTGACCACCCCGCCGCTGGCCGTAGAGCCGACCACTGGCGAAGTGCATCTGCGTCACCACATCTCCCCGACCGGTTTCTACCGCGGCAAGAAGGTCGTCAAGGGCAAGGGCGAGTAATCGTTCAATGAAGGGCAGGCTGGCTCTACCTTGAGCCGCCTGCCTTTTCTTTTGCCCATATGACAACCCGCATTGCCATTGATTGCATGGGGGGTGACCACGGTCCGTCTGTGACGGTGCCGGCGGCCATTCAGTTTCTTGCGGAGCATCCGTCAGCCAATCTCGTCCTGGTCGGTCAGGAGGAAGTATTGCGCCCGTTGCTCGGCAACCATGCCAACGATTCCCGCATTCGTCTTGTTCACGCCACCGAAGTTGTTGGCATGGACGAGTCGCCGGCCCTCGCGCTGCGCAACAAGAAGGATTCGTCCATGCGGGTCGCTATCAACCAGGTCAAATCCGGAGATGCAGACGCCTGCGTTTCTGCCGGCAATACTGGTGCCCTGATGGCGATTTCCCGCTTTGTACTGAAGATGCTTCCTGGCATCGACCGGCCGGCTATCTGTGCGCCACTGCCGACCGTCAACGGCCACACCCACATGCTGGACCTGGGTGCCAATGTTGATTGCGGCCCGGAGCATCTGCTGCAGTTCGGCATCATGGGCGCCATGCTGGTCGCCGCCATGGAGCACAAGGATCAACCTACCGTCGGTATCCTCAATATCGGCGAAGAGGAAATCAAGGGTAACGAGGTCGTCAAAGCCGCAGCCGAACTGCTTCGTGGTTCTGATCTGAACTTCATTGGCAATGTCGAGGGTGACGGCATTTACAAGGGAGATGCCGACGTAATTGTTTGCGACGGCTTTGTCGGAAATGTTGCCTTGAAGACTTCCGAGGGGCTGGCCCAGATGCTGGCTTCATCATTGCGTGGTGAGTTCAAGCGCAACTGGCTGACCAAACTTGCTGCCCTGATTGCCATTTCGGTGTTGAACAATTTCAAGAAGCGTTTCGACCATCGTCGCTACAACGGCGCCATCCTTCTGGGACTCAAGGGTATTTCCGTCAAGAGTCACGGTTCGGCGGATGTCCTGGCTTTTGGCAACGCCATTTCGCGCGCCTTCGATGCGGCCGAGAACCGTGTGGTCGAACGAATTTCTAGCCGAATCGCCGCGATGATCCCGGCCCCCGCTACCGCTGTGGAGAACGTCTGATTATGTACGCACGCCTGATCGGTACTGGCAGCTATCTTCCGGGCAACCCCGTCAGCAACAACGACCTGGCTGCTCGCGGCATTGATACCAACGACGAGTGGATCGTTACCCGTACCGGCATTCGTAGCCGTTATCTGGCTGAGCTTGGCACGACTTCAAGTGAACTTGGCCTGATCGCCGCTCAACGGGCGCTGGAAATGGCTGGTGTGCCGGCAGCAGACCTCGACCTGATTATTGTCGCGACCTCGACGCCTGATTACATCTTTCCCAGTACCGCCTGCCTTATTCAGGGAAAACTGGGTAACAAAAGGGCGGCCGCTTTCGATGTTCAGGCCGTATGCGCCGGGTTCACCTATGCCCTGGGTATCGCCGAAAAATTCATACGATCAGGCAGCCACAAAAAGGCTCTGGTCATCGGTGCGGAAGTCTTTTCACGTATTCTCGACTGGAGCGACCGTGGCACCTGCGTGCTGTTCGGCGATGGTGCCGGCGCAGTCGTTCTCGAAGCGTCAGACAAGCCGGGAATCCTGGCCACTGCCATGCATGCCGACGGTAGCCAGAACGGCATCCTGAACGTACCCGGACAAATCTGTGGCGGTCAGGTCACCGGTGATCCCTTCCTGCGCATGGACGGCCAGGCTGTGTTCAAATTCGCAGTGCGTGTGCTGGCCGAGGTAGCCGAGGAGGTTTGCCATACCGCTGACGTCAAAACCACCGATGTGGATTGGCTGATACCTCATCAGGCGAATATCCGGATCATTGAAGCCACCGGCAAAAAACTCGGCGTTGATCGCAACCGGGTCATTGTTACCGTTGACCGTCATGGCAATACTTCAGCAGCCTCGGTACCGCTGGCGCTGGATGAGGCGGTGCGCGACGGACGAATCCAGCACGGACAGAAAGTTCTGGTCGAGGGCGTCGGCGGTGGCTTTACCTGGGGCGCTGCCCTGTTCGAGTTTTAAGAGGACGATACCATGTCTTTTGCATTTGTATTTCCTGGTCAGGGCTCGCAGAGCGTTGGCATGATGGCTGCCTACGGTGATTCCGCCGTGGTCCGCGCCACCTTTGACGAAGCTTCCGCGGCCCTGGGCGACGACCTGTGGGCAATGGTTGCCGAAGGACTGGCCGAAGCGTTGGCTCAGACGGTGAATACCCAGCCGGTGATGTTGACTGCGGGTATCGCCGTATGGCGCCTATGGCAGGAAAAGGGCGGCAGGATGCCGGCAATTCTTGCTGGTCACAGTTTGGGCGAGTATTCGGCCCTGGTCGCTGCTGGCGTCATCGAATTGAAGGATGCGGTTCCGCTGGTCCGCCTGCGTGCCGCGGCAATGCAGGAAGCCGTTCCGGTCGGGACGGGTGCCATGGCAGCCATTCTTGGTCTGAACGACGCGGGTATCGCCGCCGCCTGCGCTGAGGCTGCGCAAGGAGAGGTTGTCGAACCGGTCAATTTCAATGCCAATGGGCAAACCGTCATTGCCGGCCACAAGGCGGCAGTCGAGCGCGCCATGGAGGCCTGCAAGGCCCGCGGTGCCAAGATGGCCAAGGCACTGCCGGTATCGGCACCGTTCCATTCTTCGCTGATTCGCCCGGCTGCTGACAAGCTGGCTGCTCGCCTGGCCGAACTGACCCTCAATGCACCGCGTATTCCGGTCATCAATAACGTCGATGTTTCAATCGAAAACGATCCGGGGCAGATCAAGGATGCGCTGGTTCGTCAGGCCTACAACCCGGTACGCTGGGTCGAGATCATTCAGGTGATGGGGTCGCTGGGTGTCCAAACCGTGGCCGAATGCGGCCCCGGCAAGGTGCTGGCCGGCTTGACTAAGCGTTGCGCCGACGGGGTCGTCGGCGTAGCGCTGGCCGATATCGCCTCAATAGAAGCCAATCTGGGCCTGGAGTAAGCATGCTGACCGACAAAATTGCTCTCGTTACCGGCGCGACTCGTGGCATTGGCCGCGCCATTGCCCTGGAACTCGGAAAGCAGGGTGCGACGGTGATCGGCACGGCGACCAGCGATGAAGGGGCTGGGAAGATTTCCGCCTATCTGTCCGACGCCGGCATCAAGGGGAAGGGCGTTGTGCTCAACGTTACCGATGTTGCGCAGACCGATTCGACCTTGTCCGATCTTGCCAAAGAATTCGGCGCCATCGCCATCCTGGTCAATAACGCCGGCATTACCCGCGACAACCTGGCAATGCGCATGGGGGACGATGAATGGGATGCCGTCATTGATACCAATCTGAAGGCGGTTTTCCGGCTTTCACGCGGCGTCATGCGCGGCATGATGAAGGCGCGTTTCGGCCGTATCGTCAATATTTCTTCGGTAGTCGGTTATTCCGGCAATGCCGGCCAGGCCAATTACTGCGCCGCCAAGGCTGGCGTCGCCGGCCTGAGCCGTTCGCTGGCGCGCGAATTGGGCAGCCGCAACATCACTGTCAATTGCGTTGCCCCGGGCTTTATCGCAACCGACATGACGCACGCCTTGACCGATGAACAGAAGGCCGCCATGCTTGCATCCATTCCGCTGGCCCGTGCCGGTACGCCGGAAGATGTTGCGGGCGCTGTCGGCTTCCTGGTTTCTCCTGCTGCCTCGTATGTCACGGGAACCACCGTGCATGTGAATGGCGGCATGTTTATGGATTGATATCGCTAAGCCTCGGCTTTTGGTAGAATCACAACGTTTTTTTTCGTACCCCTGAGGGGAAGGAGTTTTTCTAATGGATAACATCGTAGAGCGCGTCAAGAAGATCGTCGCCGAACAACTGGGCGTGAACGAAGCGGACATCAAGAACGAGTCCTCCTTTGTGGACGATCTGGGCGCTGACTCCCTGGATACCGTCGAGCTGGTCATGGCGCTGGAAGAGGAATTCGAGTGCGAAATCCCCGACGACCAGGCTGAGAAGATCACCACGGTTCAGCAGGCTGTCGATTACATCCTCGCCAACAAGAAGTAAGCCAATTCCGGTTTGAACCAGGCAAGGCCGGCCTCATGGGCCGGCCTTGCTACATTTGCTTTCGGAGTGCATCTTGGCACGTCGCAGAGTCGTCATCACTGGCCTGGGTTTGATTTCCCCGGTCGGCAACAGCGTCGAAGAAGGCTGGCAGAACATTATCGCCGGCGTTTCTGGTATCGCTCCCGTCACCCGTTTCGACACCTCCACTTTCCCGGTCAAGTTTGCCGGCGAAGTGAAGAATTTCGATATCACCCAATATATTTCCGCCAAGGATGCCCGTCGTATGGATAGATTTATCCATTACGGTCTGGCGGCTGGCATGCAGGCCGTGCGTGACGCCGGACTGGACAAGGAAGGCTCGGCCGACCCGGAGCGTGTAGGCGTCGCCATTGGCTCCGGCATTGGCGGCTTGCCGCTGATCGAGGAAACCAAGGACGAATACATCGCTGGTGGCGTGCGCAAGGTGTCGCCATTCTTCGTGCCCGGGTCGATCATCAACATGATCTCCGGCAACCTGTCGATCGAATATGGTTTCAAGGGGCCGAACCTGGCCATAGTGACGGCCTGCACGACTGGTACTCACTCCATAGGCGAAGCGGCGCGTCTCATTGAGTACGGCGACGCCGATGTTATGGTCGCCGGCGGTGCTGAATCGACGGTGTCGCCGCTCGGTATGGGTGGATTCAGCGCGGCCCGTGCGCTGTCGACGCGCAATGAAGATCCGACGACGGCCAGCCGTCCGTGGGACAAGGATCGCGACGGATTCGTGCTGGGCGAGGGAGCTGGTGTGCTGGTCCTTGAAGAGTACGAACACGCCAAGGCACGTGGAGCCAAGATCTACGCTGAAGTGGCTGGCTACGGCATGAGTGCCGATGCTTACCACATCACGGCACCGAACATGGATGGCCCGCGCCGTTCGATGGTCAACGCCCTTAAAAATGCTGGCGTTTCCCCGGCCGACGTTCAGTACGTCAATGCCCATGGCACTTCGACGCCGCTTGGCGACAAGAATGAATCGGATGCCATCAAGGCTGCCTTCGGCGACTCCGCCTACAAGATCGTCGTCAATTCGACCAAGTCGATGACCGGCCATCTGCTCGGTGGTGCCGGTGGCGTCGAGTCGTTGTTTACAGTTCTGGCGATCCATCACCAGATTTCACCGCCAACCATCAATATCTTCAATCAGGATCCGGAATGCGATCTGGACTACTGCGCCAATGCAGCGCGTCCGATGAAGATTGATATCGCGCTGAAAAACAACTTCGGCTTCGGCGGAACCAACGGTTCGCTGGTCTTCAAGCGCATCTAACTAAGTCTTTTTCGCAGGGAATCGAACGGTGCAGTTTCCGGTCATCATCGGACTGCACCGTTCCAGCTTTCTGGATGCCGGATTTGGCATTCTCCTCGTATCCGCAGGGGCGCTAACGGCGGCCTGGCCACAAACCGAGCCATATCGCCTGCTTCTCCTGGCATGGATAGCCGTGGCTGGGCTCCTTACGTGGAGGCGCCTGACACCTGCATTTTCTGCAATAAGACTCGAGCACGACGGCCGAATAATGGTGATGCGTTGCGGCGAGGCGGAATTCGTTGCCGCAGAACCCCAGCCCGGCGCGATCGTCCATCCTTGGCTATGCGTTGTTCGCCTGAAAATGGCCGATGGCCGAGTCCGGACCTTGAATGCTACGGTCGGCCCTAAAAATTGCCAAAATTTCAGACGCTTGCGCGTTTTCCTGCGCTGGCGCGCAAAATTCAACGAACCGGCTGACGACGCCTGAGTACTGTGTTTTTAGCCTTGGCAGCCATTTCCGGATAGTCCCGGGAGAAGTGCAGGCCACGACTTTCCTTTCGCTGCATGGCACAGCGCACGATGAGGTCTGCAGTAACCACGAGGTTGCGCAATTCTATGAGATCGTGACTGACCCGAAAATTGGCGTAGAACTCGTCGATTTCCCGCATCAGCAGGCCAATACGGTGTTTGGCGCGCTTCAGGCGTTTGGTCGTCCGGACAATCCCGACGTAGTCCCACATGAAGCGCCGGAGCTCGTCCCAGTTATGGGAAATGACCACTTCTTCGTCTGCATCGGTGACCCGGCTTTCGTCCCACAAAGGCAAAACCGGAATCGCATTGTCTTTCTGGTTCAAAATATCATTGACCGCAGCTTCGGCAAAAACCAGGCATTCGAGCAGCGAATTCGAGGCCAGGCGATTGGCCCCATGCAAGCCGGTGCAAGATGCTTCACCAGCCACATAGAGACCGACGACATCGGTGCGCCCGTGCAAGTCACTGACGACGCCACCGCAGGTGTAGTGCGCGGCTGGAACGACTGGAATGGGGGTCTGCGTGATGTCGATGCCCAATTCAAGGCAGCGGGCATGGATATTCGGGAAATGACCACGAATGAATTCCTCACCCTTGTGCGAAATATCGAGGAAGACGCAGTCCAGACCGCGCTTTTTCATTTCGAAGTCAATGGCGCGGGCGACTACATCGCGTGGCGCCAGTTCGGCACGGTCATCGTGCTCCGGCATGAAGCGCGTGCCATCCGGCAAGCGGAGCAGGCCACCTTCGCCACGAACTGCTTCGGAAATCAGGAAGGATTTCGCTTGGGGATGATAGAGGCAGGTTGGATGGAACTGGATGAATTCCATGTTTGACACCCGGCAACCCGCCCGATAAGCCATGGCAATTCCGTCACCGGTCGAGGTATCCGGATTGGTTGTATAGAGATAGACCTTGCCGGCACCGCCAGTAGCGAGAAGGGTATTCGACGCGCCAACGGTGACGACTTCACCGCTACGGTTGTTCAGCAAATAAGCGCCGTAGCAACGCCGATCGCCCTTGCCGAGTTTTTCGCCGGTGATCAGGTCGATGGCGATGTGGTCTTCGAGGATGGTAATGTTGGGATTGGCGCGAACCTTCTTGGTCAAGGTGTCCTGCACTGCGAAGCCTGTGGCATCGGCAACGTGGATGACTCGGCGGGCACTGTGGCCGCCTTCGCGGGTCAGGTGATAGCCTGAGGAGTCCTTGGTAAAAGGCACGCCCTGTTCGATAAGCCAGTCTATGACACGGCGGCCATTTTCGACCACGTGACGGGTGGCTTTCTCATCGTTGAGCCATGCCCCGGCGACCAGGGTGTCCCGGATGTGTGCCTCGATCGAGTCCTGGCTATCCAGAACTGCAGCGATCCCTCCTTGGGCCCACCCTGACGCGGAATCCTCGAGACTGCGCTTGCTCACCAAGGCCACGCGACAATGCGGGGCGAGTCTGAGAGCGGCAGATTGGCCAGCCAGGCCACTGCCGATGATCAGTACATCAAATTTCTGCACGGCTGTTCTCTGTAAGGGGAATTTTGAGCCAAATATAGCACGCATGAAACGATTGATCCCGTTACAGTCAGTCACAAATAAGGAGAATTCACTGTATTCTGCTGAAAAATGGCTGCGCTATACTGTGTTCAATAAACATACTAACGACCACCCCCAGGGAAAATGAGAACCATGAGTGAGCGCGAAATCGATCAGTTGCTGGTCGAACGGGCGCAAGGCGGAGATCAGCACGCCTTCGACCAGTTGGTAGGCAAATACCAGCGCAAGCTGGGGCGATTACTATCGCGCTTTATCCGCGACCCGGCAGAGGTCGAAGATGTTTCGCAGGAAGCATTTATCAAGGCCTATCGGGCATTGCCGTCGTTTCGAGGGGAAAGCGCGTTTTATACCTGGCTATATCGCATTGGCATTAACACGGCCAAGAATTATCTGGTTTCGCAAGGAAGGCGTGCGCCGACCAGTACCGAATTCGATACCGAAGAGGCTGAATCTTTCGAGGACGCTACGCAACTCCGGGACATCAATACCCCGGAAAGCCTGCTTCTGTCGAAACAGATTGGCGAAACTGTCAATGCAGCCATGGATTCCTTGCCTGAAGAACTGCGCACGGCAATCGTCCTGCGCGAACTTGAAGGGCTGTCGTATGAAGAGATTGCCGGGATCATGAATTGTCCGATTGGCACCGTTCGTTCGCGTATCTTCCGCGCTCGTGAAGCCGTTGCGGCCAAATTGCGCCCCTTGCTCGATACGGCGCCGGATAAACGTTGGTAAACATGGATACGGATCAGGTAATCGTCCGAGCGGTTGTCCGCGCGGTGGACGGTGAGTCAGCCTTGGTCGAAGTGGAGCAAGGCGGTTGCGGCCGCTGCCATGAAGAAGGCGGTTGTGGTGGTCAACAGCTGACGCAGATGTTCTGCAGCGGTCCGAAAAACTATCGCGTAACCAATGCAGTCGGCGCCATGATCGGTGATCGGGTCAAGATTGCCGTCGCACCGGGGAGCGTCAGGCGCACTGCGAATTTGGCCTATATTTTGCCGCTGACCGTAGCAATTGCCGGCGCAGTTATTGGGATGCCGTTCGGCGGGGATATCGGGGCGATCGTTGGCTCGGTCTGCGGGATTTTTGCAGCCTATCTGTATATCCGTTTTCGTACCCGGCAGGGGGCTGGAAATATGGCTGAGGGTCCCCATATCATTTCCCGTTCTTGATTGAATCCGGAGGTCATATTGCCCATGAAACGCCTAGTCGCACTCATTTCCCTTTGGCTCCTGTGTTCGCTGTCGTTTGCGCAGTCGCGCGGACTGCCCGATTTTTCCGAGTTGGCAGAAAAGCAGGGGCCAGCAGTCGTCAATATCAGTACGACGCAGGTCGTCCGCGGGCAGGCACAGATGATGCCGTTCCCGTTTGACGAAAGCGATCCCGCCTTCGAGTATTTCAAGCGTTTTATCCCCCGTTCTCCGGGCGGGGCAATTCCGCGCGACTTCGAGAACAAATCGCTGGGTTCCGGTTTTATCATCAGTGCGGATGGCTACATCCTAACCAATGCCCACGTCGTCGATGGTGCTGACGAAGTGACGGTGCGCCTGACTGACAAGCGTGAGTTCAAGGCCAAGACCATTGGTGCCGACAAGCGCACCGACGTTGCGCTGATCAAGATCGAGGCATCCGGACTGCCGACGGTCAAGTTGGGCGATCCCGCACAGTTGAAGGTCGGCGAATGGGTGGTTGCGATCGGCTCGCCGTTCGGCTTTGACAATTCGGTGACAGCCGGAATCGTGTCCGCCAAGGGGCGCGCGTTGCCGCAGGAAAACTATGTTCCCTTCCTGCAGACCGACGTGGCCATCAACCCCGGCAATTCAGGCGGGCCGTTGTTCAACATGCGCGGCGAAGTGGTCGGCATCAATTCACAGATTTATAGCCGCTCCGGCGGGTACATGGGGGTTTCCTTTGCCATTCCGATCGACGTGGCAATGGACATCCAGAACCAGTTGCGAGCTTCCGGCAAAGTCAGCCGCGGGCGCCTCGGTGTCGTGATTCAGGAAGTCAGCAAGGAATTGGCTGATTCCCTTGGTCTTGCCAAGCCCATGGGAGCAGTAGTCAACGCGGTCGAAAAAGGCGGCCCGGCTGACAAGGCGGGATTGGAGCCCGGTGACGTCATCCTGAAGTTCGATGGCAAGACCATCGCTAATTCGGCCGACCTGCCTCGTCTCGTCGGCATGACCCGACCGGGAAGCCGTTCCGTTGCACAGGTGTGGCGCAAAGGGGTGACACGCGAGATCAGCGTGACTATCGGCGAGATGCAGGACGACAAGCAGTCCAGCGCCAAACAAACCCGTAGCACAAAGCCGCCCGAGCAGGTCGCAAACCGCCTCGGGCTGGTAGTCAGCGAACTCACTGCCGACCAGAAGCGCGAACTGAAGTTGAATTCAGGCCTGCTGATCGAAGATGTCCGCGGCTCGCGTTCGGAGCTTCGTCCCGGCGATATCATCATTGCGGTAATCAGCAAGGGGGCGACGACCGAGGTCAAAACCGTCGAGCAGTTGAATAAACTGCTGTCTCTGTTCGAAAAAGGCAGCAATATCACTCTGTTGGTTCGACGCGGAGAAATGCAGACCTTCATCACGATCAAGGGGCTCAATGGCGGGAATTGAACTGACGCTGATGAGCCGAGGGTACTGCCATCTCTGTCATGACATGGAAGTAGCACTTGCCCCGCTGGTTTCGGAATTTGGCGCCACCGTAACGGTACTGGACGTCGATGCCGATCCAGATCTCGAGGCCAAATACGACGAACTGGTACCGGTCTTGTTGCATGGCGACACAGAGCTTTGCCATTACTTTCTGGACGAAGCCAAAACCCGTGAATATTTGGCCCAAATCCGCTAGAATTCAGGGTCTTCTGAAAAGGGAAGGGCGCCAGACAGCGCCCTTTTTTACTGGCAGCAATGGATCACATTAGAAATTTCTCCATCATCGCGCACATCGACCACGGCAAATCGACGCTGGCCGACCGTATCATCCATCTTTGCGGCGGCTTGTCCGATCGCGAAATGGAGGCCCAGGTGCTCGATTCGATGGATATTGAACGCGAACGCGGCATCACCATCAAGGCACAGACTGCCGCGCTGAACTACAAGGCGCGTGATGGCAAGGTTTACAACCTGAACCTGATCGACACCCCCGGACACGTCGACTTCTCCTACGAAGTTTCGCGTTCGCTGTCGGCCTGCGAAGGTGCCTTGCTGGTCGTCGATGCCTCTCAAGGTGTCGAGGCGCAGACGGTGGCCAATTGCTACACGGCACTTGATCTCGATGTCGAGGTGGTTCCTGTGTTGAACAAGATCGACCTGCCTTCGGCCGATCCGGAAAACGCTCGCCAGGAAATCGAAGATGTGATCGGGATCGATGCTTCCGAGGCAGTACTCGCCTCGGCCAAGACCGGCCTCGGCGTAGAGGATATCCTTGAGGCAGTTGTTGCCCGCATTCCTCCACCTAAGGGTGATCCGGACGCGCCGCTCAAGGCCTTGATCATCGACTCATGGTTCGACAACTACGTCGGCGTCGTCATGCTAGTCCGCGTGGTCGACGGTGTCATCAAGCCCAAGGACAAATTGCTGTTCATGGCCACTGGTGCTCAGCAATTGTGCGAGCAGGTTGGCGTCTTCGCTCCGAAATCCGAGTCCCGTGAGACGCTGCGGGCCGGTGAGGTCGGCTTCGTCATTTCCGGCATCAAGGAACTGAAAGCGGCCAAGGTTGGCGATACCATCACGACGATGGACCGCAAGGCCACCGAGGCCTTGCCTGGTTTCAAGGAAATCAAGCCGCAGGTATTTGCCGGTTTGTACCCTGTGGAGTCCAACCAGTACGATTCACTGCGCGAATCGCTGGAAAAGCTCAAACTCAATGATGCATCGCTGCAATACGAACCCGAAGTATCGCAGGCCCTGGGTTTTGGCTTCCGTTGCGGATTCCTGGGTCTGCTACATATGGAGATCGTCCAGGAACGACTGGAGCGAGAATTCGATCAGGATCTGATTACGACCGCACCGACGGTGGTTTACCAGGTCGTCATGCGCGATGGTTCGATTGTTGAGGTCGAAAATCCGGCCAAACTACCGGATGTCACCAAGACTGAAGAGGTACGCGAACCGATAATCACGGCGACCATCTTTGTGCCGCAGGACTATCTGGGCAACGTCATCACGTTGTGCAACCAGAAGCGCGGCAATCAGGTCGACATGCATTACCACGGTCGCCAGGTAAAGCTGGTTTACGAAATGCCGATGGCCGAAGTGGTCATGGATTTCTTCGACAAGCTGAAGTCCTGCTCCAAGGGTTACGCCTCGCTCGACTATGACTTCAAGGAATATCGCGCTGCCGATGTCGTCAAACTAGACATCCTGATCAATAGCGAGAAGGTCGATGCCCTGTCGTTGATCGTACACCGCGCCAACGCTCAATATCGCGGCCGCGAACTGGCCTCCAAGATGCGGGAACTGATTCCGCGCCAGATGTACGACGTGGCAATCCAGGCGGCCATCGGCTCGCACATCATCTCGCGTGAGAACGTGAAGGCGATGCGTAAGGACGTATTGGCCAAATGCTACGGTGGCGACATCTCACGCAAGAAAAAGCTGCTGGAAAAGCAGAAGGCCGGCAAGAAGCGCATGAAGCAGGTCGGCAGCGTCGAAATCCCGCAGGAAGCCTTCCTGGCCGTACTGCGCGTCGATAACTGAGAATAGCGATGAACTTTGCCCTGATCCTATTTGTACTATTGGTTCTTACCGGCGCGTTGTATGCGGTGGACGTGTTGATGTTCAGAAAATTGCGCGCCAGGGATGCCAAGGAACCGCTGTGGGTGGAGTGGGGCGCCAGTTTTTTTCCGGTTATCCTGATTGTTTTCGTCTTGCGCTCTTTCTTGTTCGAACCCTTCAAGATTCCATCCGGGTCAATGATTCCGACGCTGTTGGTTGGTGATTTTATTCTCGTCAACAAATTTACGTATGGCATCCGTCTGCCGGTGATCAACAAGAAGGTGATCGATCTGAATTCTCCACAGCGCGGCGATGTAATGGTGTTTCGTTACCCGGAAGATCCTTCGCTCGATTACATCAAGCGCGTGGTGGGACTGCCTGGCGATACCGTGGCCTACCAGAACAAGCGACTGACGATCAACGGCAAGGCCGTGACTACCCAGAAAATTGGCGATTATCTGCACCCGGAACGTCTGTACTACTCCGAGCAGTTTCTGGAAAAACTGGGCGAAGTCGAACATCGCGCCCTGAATGACGCCGATGCGCCGGCATTCATTCCCGATGCAGCTCGCTTCCCGTACCGCGAAAATTGCACTTACAATGCGGCAGGTGTGATTTGCAAGGTGCCACCCGGACACTATTTCATGATGGGCGACAACCGCGACAACAGCCGCGATAGCCGCGCCTGGGGATTCGTCCCCGAGGAAAATATCGTCGGCAAGGCGTTCTTTGTCTGGCTCAACTTCAGCGATTTCAGCCGGATTGGTTCGTTCCGGTAAGGGGAAAACAGATGAATAAACAGCGTGGCGTTGCCCTGTCTGGGCTCCTGTTCTGGGGTATCGTTCTTGTTCTGGTTTCTGTGCTGGGCATGAAGGTCACACCGACGTACATTGAGTATTACAAGATTCTGAAAGATGCCAAAGCGACTGTTGAAAAGGCCGGCCCGGATTCAACCGTATCGGATGTTCGAAAGTCATTCGACAAGTTTGCCGAAGTTGACCATCTCGATTTCAAATCAAGCCAGCTCGACATTTCCAAGGAAGGCGGAAGAATCGTTATCGAATTCGCCTACGAAAAGCGTATTCACCTGTTCTGGAATGTCTCGCTGATCATTGATTACCAAGGATCGACCGCTGGTTAACAAGTCATGACCTTGGAATACGTCGCCAGGAAACTGGGGCATTCCTTTGCCGATCAATCTCTGTTCCGCACTGCGCTGACCCATCGCAGCTTTGGCGTACCGAACAACGAGCGCCTTGAATTTCTGGGCGATGGCATTCTGGACTTCGTTATCGCAGACGCCTTGTACCGTCGTTTCCCGGACTTACCAGAGGGTGATCTGTCACGCTTGCGGGCGAATCTCGTTCGTCAGGAAACGCTTCACCAGATCGCGCTGACGCTCGGCGTCGGCAAATTCCTCCGGCTAGGTGAAGGCGAATTGAAGAGTGGTGGTGCGCAGCGCCCATCGATCCTGGCCGATGCCCTGGAAGCCATGTTCGGTGCCGTATATCTCGATGCCGGCTTTCAGGCGGCCCAAGCGGTCATCGAAAGACTTTATGCGCCTTTGATGAATGAATTGAAACCTGGGCAATTCCAGAAGGACGCAAAGACGCGTCTTCAGGAATGGCTTCAAGGGCGAAAAAAGGCCTTGCCGCGTTATCAGGTGATCGAGGCAACCGGTGCCGCGCATGAACAGCGTTTTGAAGTGGCCTGCGAAATCGACAATCCCCCTGTGAGCACCGTTGGCCATGGCTCAAGCCGGCGTATTGCCGAACAGGTTGCGGCCGAGAAGGCCTTGAAAGAACTCAACGCATGAAAAAGCTCCGCTCCGGCTATATCGCCATCGTCGGCCGCCCCAATGTCGGTAAATCGACGCTGCTCAACCGGCTGGTTGGCGAAAAGATCAGTATCGTCTCGCGCAAGGCACAGACAACGCGGCACCGGATCACCGGCATTCTGACCAACGACGATGCCCAGTTCGTTTTCGTCGATACGCCGGGTTTCCAGACCAAGTTCTCGAATGCTCTGAACCGGGCGATGAACCGCGGTGTGACGCAGACGCTGAACGACGTCGATGTCGTACTATTTCTGGTCGAGGCGGGGCGTTACGACGCCAAGGACAAGGCAGTCGTTCGCCTGCTGCCGAAAGACCGGCCGGTCATCCTGGTCGTCAACAAGACCGACCAGATCAAGGATCGCGCCTCGCTATTCCCATTTTTGGCCGAGGTGGCCGCCGATCACGACTATGCCGCCGTGGTGCCGATCAGCGCGGCCAAGGGCAAGCAGACCGACGAATTGCTGGCCGAAGCCCGGAAGCATCTGCCGAATGAAGGCCTGATGTTCCCGGAAGACGACCTGACCGACAAGAGCGAACGTTTTCTGGCTTCCGAGTACATCCGCGAAAAGGTCTTTCGTCTGCTCGGCGACGAATTACCTTACGCGACGGCCGTCGAGATCGAAAAGTTCGAGGTCGAGGGCAACCTGCGCCGGATTTTCGCCGCCATCGTCGTCGACCGTGAGGGACACAAGGCCATCGTCATCGGCAAGGGAGGTGAATCGCTGAAGCGTATCGCCAGCGAGGCGCGTCAGGACATGGAGCGCCTCTTCGACGGCAAGGTTTATCTGGAAATCTGGGTCAAGGTGAAGTCGGGCTGGAACGACGACGAGCGCCTGCTGAAAAGCCTCGGCTACGAATGAACCTGCGCAGCAAAGTCGACGGCCAGCCGGCTTACGTTCTGCACACCTATCCCTTTCGGGAAACCAGCCTCATTGTCGAAGTCTTTTCCCGCGATTTCGGGCGGATGGCCCTGCTGGCCCGCGGTGCCCGCCGGCCCCGGGCAGCGATTCGCGGCCTGCTGATGGCATTTCAGCCGCTGGAAATCGGCTGGGCCGGCAAGGGCGAGGTGCTGACTCTGATGAAGGCCGAATGGCAGGGCGGCCAGCCCTTGCTGGCCGGCGAAGCATTGTTCTGCGGCTACTACCTCAACGAATTGCTGATGCACTTACTGCCGCGCGAAGACGCGCATGAGCGCCTGTTTGCCCGTTACACCGAAATGCTGGCGCGGTTGGCCGCCGACCCTTCTGGCAAGGTCCGCGAAGCCGACCTGCGAAGCTTCGAGAAGGCCTTGTTGCAGGAACTGGGTTACGGCCTGACCTTGAACCACGACAGCGATGCCCGCGCCATCGATTCTAAAGCGTTTTACACTTACCGTATGGAGCAGGGGCCGGTTCGGCTGGAGCATGACGAGGGCGCAGCGCAAGTCGTGAGCGGGAAGACGCTGCTCGATCTCGAAGCCGAGGATTTTTCCGATCCGCGTTCCCGCCATGAGGCCAAGGCGCTGATGCGTACGCTGATGGCCTATTATCTCGCCGGCAAGGAACTGGAAACCCGCAAGATATTCAAGGAGTTGCAAGAGCTATGATCGAACTTGGCGTCAACATCGACCACGTGGCGACCATCCGCCAGGCCCGCCGCACCTACGAACCCGATCCCGTCTGGGCAGGCGTCGAGGCCCATCTCGGCGGCGCCGACGGCATTACCGTCCATTTGCGCGAAGACCGTCGCCATATCCAGGACGCCGATGTCCGACGCCTGCGCGAGACCACACAGATCAAGCTCAATCTCGAAATGGCGGCTACCGACGAAATGGTCGGCATCGCCTGTGGCCTGAAGCCGGAAATGGCCATGTTGGTACCCGAGGGGCGCCACGAAGTGACGACCGAAGGCGGCCTTGACATCCTGGCCCAGGAAGCACAACTGAAGCAGGCCATTTCCCGCCTGGCCGACGCCGGCATCGTGACCAGCGTCTTCATCGACGCTGAACTGGGGCAGATCGAGGCGGCTGCGCGGATCGGCGCCCGCGTCTGCGAGATCCACACTGGCCCCTACGCCCACGCCTTCTACGAAAAGGGCCGGGATGCCGAAGCACCGGCGGTGCTCGCTGAACTCGCCAAGATTCGTCAGGCCGGGCTGGCTGTTCGCCAGCTCGGCATGCGCTTCAACGCCGGTCATGCGCTGAATTATTACAATGTCCAGCCGGTTGCCCGGCTGGAAGGCATCCGCGAGCTGCACATCGGGCATGCCATCATCAGTCGGGCCATTTTCGTCGGCCTGCGCGAAGCCGTGCGCGAAATGAAGGCGCTGATGCGCGAAGCGGCGAATTTGCCACCGGTGAGCGGCGAATGATCTACGGTATCGGCACCGATATCGTTGCCGTTGCCCGCCTGCGCGGCATGTTGGAAAGGCACGGCGAACGGGTGCTGGACAAACTGCTGGCTGCGTCCGAGCAGGCCGATTTTGCCAAGGCACCTGACAAGGGCCGTTTTCTTGCCAAACGTTTTGCTGCCAAGGAAGCCTTCGCCAAGGCCCTGGGCACCGGCATTCGTCCGCCGGCGACACTGACGGCCATCGGCGTCGGCCACGACGATCTGGGCAAGCCAATCATTGAATGCTACGGTCAGCTCGAAAAAATGGTCAAAATCAAAAACCTGAAAGCTCACCTTTCGATCAGCGACGAAGCCGACTACGCCGTCGCCTACGTGATTCTGGAGCAAGCATGACGCACCTGCCGCTCGGCCCGCTGATGATCGACATCGCCGGCACCGAACTGACTGACCTCGACCGTCAGCGACTCTGCCATCCGCTGGTCGGCGGCATCATCCTGTTTTCGCGCAACTACGCCGATCCAACGCAATTGTCGGCCCTGAGCGCCGCCATCCATGCCCTTCGCTCGCCGGCGCTGCTGATTGCCGTCGATCATGAAGGGGGCAGGGTGCAGCGCTTCCGCGACGGTTTCACCCGCCTGCCACCAATGGCTGCACTGGGTAAGCGCTGGGATGACGATCCGCAATCGGCACTGGCCGCCGCCCGTCAGGTCGGCTATGTGCTGGCCGCCGAATTGCGCGCCCGCGGCGTCGATTACTCCTTCACTCCAGTCCTCGACCTTGATTATGGCCCGTCGCGCGTCATTGGCGACCGCGCATTCCACCGTCAGCCGGTCGCCGTCATCGCTCTAGCCGCTGCGCTGGGCGAGGGTTTGCGCCAAGCCGGAATGGGTAGTTGCGGCAAGCACTATCCGGGGCACGGCTATGTCATTCCAGATTCGCACGTCGAGTTGCCAGTCGACGATCGCGATTTCGAAGCGATGCAGGAAGACATCCGCCCCTACCGCGAACTGCCGCTCGACGGCATCATGGCCGCCCACGTCATCTACAACTGCATGGACTGCAAAACTGCGGTATTTTCAAATAAATGGATAAGTTATTTGAGAAACGACATTAAATTTAATGGGGTGGTTTTTACCGACGATTTGTCGATGGCCGGCGCCGGCGTGGTCGGCGGCATGCTCAACCGAGTCGAGACCGCCTATGCGGCCGGCTGCGACATGCTGCTCGTTTGCAATGCGCCGGACGTGGTCGGCGAGGTGCTGGATAACTGGCATCCGGAAGTCGACCCGCAACGCGGCAAACGAGTCGAGGCGCTGATTCCCAAACGGCCAGCTCTGTCCTGGGATGCACTTCATGAGGACGCCACATACCAAGCCGCGCAATTGACCATCGCCGAATTGATGGCCTGAAATGCATTCGGGCAGCCGAAGCTGCCCGAATCAAACACTGAAGAATCCGCGGATTACTTGACGCGGTTCTTGTATTCGTCGGTGCGGGTGTCGATTTCGATCTTGTCGCCGATGCTGACGAAGGCCGGAACCGGCAGTTCGAAACCAGTGGCCAGCTTGGCCGGCTTCATGACCTTGCCGGAAGTGTCGCCCTTGACGGCGGGCTCGGTGTAAACCACTTCGCGCACGACGCTGTTCGGCAGTTCGACCGAAATCGCCTTGCCGTTGTAGAAAACGACTTCACAGGCCAGACCGTCTTCCAGATACTTCAGCGCGTCGGTCATGTTTTCGGCTTCGACTTCGTACTGGTTGTAGTCGGCGTCCATGAAGACGTACATCGGATCGGCGAAGTAGGAGTAGGTCACTTCCTTCTTGTCGAGGACGACCACTTCGAACTTGTCGTCGGCCTTGTAAACCGCTTCGGAAGCGGCGCCGGTCAACAGGTTCTTGAGCTTCATTTTGACCACGGCAGCATTGCGACCGGACTTGTTGTACTCGCTCTTCTGAACGACGAGCGGGTCGGCACCGACCATGATGACGTTGCCGGAGCGGAGTTCCATTGCGGTTTTCATACGGGATTCTCTAAGATCGGAAAAAGATAAACGTTAAATTATACCTTGGCGGCGCAGAATTTGACGAGTGCCGTCGCCAAATCGGGGGCCGTAGCCAGTTGATCCGCCCAGCGACGGTTGTGGGCGGCGATTTCTTCTTGGCGTTCGAGAAAATCGCACCATGCCGGGGCGACACCAACTCCCGTATTCCAGGCCAGGAACATCCGGCGGACGACGCCTTCCAGCACATCGCTCATCTCTCGGCAATAGCGTTCGAGAAAGGCCTCCAGCTTGACCAGATGCGCCTCGTCATCCTGTCGATAGACCTGCCAGATGAAAGGCTTGGCAGCCCACTGAGCGCGCACGAATGAGTCTTCGCCACGCACCAAATTGACATCGCAGGCCCACAATCGCGGGTCGTAATCATCCATGGGCACGAAAGGGACCGGCTTAATCCAGGCATTGCCGAGGCGCCACGGACCACTTCCACCCAGATATGCCGCCACAGCGGCCTGTGGCTTGCCCGGAAACACGTGGCAACGCACCGGCCCGGCAGATGCGGAGAGAGCTTCAAGCAGCGGACCGAGCGGCGCCGTTTCATAGCAGAACAGGCTGATATCGATTTCGTTGCCATAAGGAAGGATGGACAGATATTCATCCCGCTCGCGAAGCAAATCCTTTTCGCGCAGCAATCCGCCGGTGGCTGAAGAAAATCCGGGAAAGAAAAAATACTTGGTCAGCGGCAGGGTGGGGTGGGGCGACGCCATGCCGTGACATTCTTCGGCCCAGCTTTCGGCCGTCAGATATTCCAGATTGATCCAGCACGGCTTCCGTTCCGCGGCCGCCATCGCTTGAACATACGCCGGCGGAAGTTCGCAGGCAAAGGCTTCAATTATTACCTCTGCAGGAGGGGTGACCGTAGCATTTGCCGTCCAGTGGCGAATTTCGACGCCGGCAACCGATTGGCTGGCCACCGATGGATCGACCTCGGGGCAAAGCGGGCTCAGACTCGCAACATCGTCTACCCACAGGCGTACGAGGCGCCCATGCTCGGCCGCCAGCTGACGGGCCAGCCGCCAGCACACGCCGATGTCGCCATAGTTGTCGATCACCCGGCAAAAGATGTCCCAATGAAGCTGCATGGCCGCCATGCTAACATCCCCGCCATGTCCCGATTCCAAGACCCCACCGACTGTACCGCCTGCTCGCGGCTGGCCGGACACCTCGCCGGCATTCGTCAACGCGACCCGGATTGGCATGCCTTGCCGGTGCCGGCCTTTGGCGACCTCGATGCCGAATTGCTCGTCGTCGGCCTCGGCCCTGGCGAAAAAGGCGCCAACCGCACCGGTCGCCCGTTCACCGGCGACGTGGCCGGCGAATTGCTCTACCCGGCATTGCACCGCTTCGGCTTCGCCAGCAGCCCGGAACCGCTTGGCCCAGACCACTGGGCCAACCCGGCCATGCAGCTAAGCAATTGCCGGATCACCAATGCTGTGCGCTGCCTGCCGCCGGCCAATAAGCCGACGACACCGGAAATCCGCCAGTGCAACCGGCATCTCCAGGCCGAACTGGCCGCCATGCCCAATCTCAAGGTGATTGTCGCCCTCGGCGCCATCGCCCACCAGGCGCTGCTCTGGGCCTATGGCTTGAAGCTCAAGGATTTCACCTTCGGCCACAACGTACGCCATCAGTTGCCGGATGGACGCTGGCTCGTCGACAGCTACCATTGCAGCGGCTATAACTGGCGGACCGGGCGCCTGACGCGCGAGAGCTTCGAGGCGGTGTTTGCCGGCGTCAAGGCGCAACTCGCCTAAGCAATCTGTCCATGGGTTTCGACGCCAAGGCCTTCCTGGCCACCCTGACTGATCTGCCGGGCGTCTACCGCATGCTCGACACCGGCGGCAATGTCCTCTATGTCGGCAAGGCAAAGAACCTCAAAAAACGGGTCGCGTCCTACTTTCGCGAAAACCTCGCCAGCCCGCGCATCGCCCACATGGTCAGCCAGATTGCGGCCATCGAAACCACGGCGACCCGCACCGAAGCCGAAGCACTGCTGCTCGAAAACAACCTGATCAAATCGCTGGCGCCGCGCTACAACATCCTGTTTCGCGACGACAAATCCTATCCGTACATCGTTCTCAGCAAGAACAAATTCCCCAGACTGGGTTTCTTTCGCGGAAATCCCGACCGCAAGGCCGACTACTTCGGCCCTTACCCCTCGTCCTGGGTGGTACGCGACAGCATCCACCTATTGCAGAAGATGTTTCGCCTGCGCACCTGCGAAGACACCGTGTTCTCAAACCGTTCCCGGCCCTGTCTGCTCTACCAGATCAAACGATGCAGCGGCCCCTGCGTCGGCCTCGTTTCCCCGGACGACTACGCAGCGGATGTCCAGCTCGCCGCCATGTTCCTGAATGGCAAGCAACAGGAAGTTACCCGGCGCCTGAACAAGGCCATGGAGGAAGCCTCGGCCCGCCTGGCTTTCGAGCAGGCCGCCATCTTTCGCGACCAAATTCAGTCACTCCACCAGGTCCAGGAAAAACAGTTCGTCTCCAGCAGCAAGGGGGAGGACATCGACATTCTGGTGGCGATTCGCGAAGCAGGGCAGCTGTGCGTCAATCTGGCCATGGTTCGCGGTGGCCGGCATCTCGGCGACCGGCCATTCTTTCCGACCAACGCCGGCGACTCCGATTCCGCGGAAGCCTGCGCCGCATTCATTCGCCAGCATTACGCCGTCCATCCTGCACCGACGCGCATCCTCGCCCATCCCTTGCCGGCCGAAGACGAACCGGGTGAAGCCGAGGCGACACTTGCCGAACTGGCTGGCCGTCCGGTACCACTGCAGGAAGCCCGGGGCCTGACGCACAAGGCCTGGATCAACATGGCACTGCAGAACGCCCGGCTCGCCGTGCTGGCCAGGAACCAGGCCACCGCCCAGCAGGAACAGCGACTGGCCGCCCTGCAGGATGCCTTGCAACTCGCCGAGCCGATTTCGCGCATTGAATGTTTCGACATCAGCCACACCATGGGCGAAGCGACCGTCGCCTCCTGTGTGGTGTACGAGGGCAATCGCATGAAGAAAAGCGATTACCGCCGCTTCAACATCCGCGACATCCAGCCCGGCGACGACTACGCCGCCATGCGCCAGGCCGTCACCAGACGATACGATAGCCTGGCCACGGGCGAAGGCACCGCGCCGGACCTGATCCTCATCGACGGCGGGAAAGGGCAAGTCGCTTCGGCGTTTGCCGCACTGGCCGATCTCGGCTTGACTCAATTGCCGATGATCGGCGTCGCCAAGGGCGAAGAACGCAAACCCGGGCTAGAAACGCTGATTTTCCCGGAAGGCCGCGAGTCGCTACAATTGCCGCCGGAACACCCGGCGCTGCACCTGATCCAGGAAGTCCGCGACGAAGCCCACCGCTTTGCCATCACCGGCCATCGTGCCCGGCGCGCCAAGACAAGAAAGACGTCAACGCTGGAAAGCCTGCCAGGCATAGGGCCGGCCCGCAGAAAAGCACTTGTCGCACGCTTTGGCGGCCTGCCTGGCGTCCTCTCAGCAAGCCCGGAGCAACTGGCCGAAGTGCCCGGTATCAGCCAGGAACTGGCCGAAACGATATATTCCGCATTACACTGAACCATGCCCTTCAATCTGCCCATCTTCCTGACCTGGCTTCGCATCATTGCCATCCCCTTGCTGATTGCCGTCTACTACCTGCCGGCCGGGTGGGCCTCCGCGCACGAACGCGATCTCGCAGCAACGCTGATCTTCGTATCAGCCGCTTTGACCGACTGGGCAGACGGCTATCTCGCCCGCAAGCTCAACCAGACCTCCGCCTTCGGCGCTTTCCTCGATCCGGTCGCCGACAAACTGATGGTCGCTGCCGCCTTGATCGTTCTCGTTCAACTCGGCAGAACCGATGCCATCGTCGCCATGATCATCATTGGCCGCGAGATCACCATTTCGGCGCTGCGCGAATGGATGGCCAAGATCGGTGCCGCGAAGAGCGTTGCCGTTTCCATGCTGGGCAAGATCAAGACCGCCGCCCAGATGCTGGCACTCCCCATGCTACTTTTTCACGCCCCATTGGCTGGTATCGACATGAAGGAATTAGGCAACTGGCTGATCTGGGTTGCCACCCTGTTGACCCTCTGGTCCATGGGTTACTACCTGCGCATGGCCTGGCCGGAAATACTCAAAAGGAGTGCAGAAAAGTAGGGGGGCAATGTTGACATTCCCCTTGTGTCGCCTATAATGCGCGCTCTGTTTGACGCGGCAGTAGCTCAGTTGGTAGAGCGCAACCTTGCCAAGGTTGAGGTCGAGAGTTCGAGACTCTTCTGCCGCTCCAAGAATTTCGGAAAAAGTTTCGGCTTTTCCCAAGCAAGCAGGACTAGCAGTAACACAAAGTTCGTAGGCGGGGCGCGGTAGCAAAGCGGTTATGCACCGGATTGCAAATCCGTGTAGGTCGGTTCGACTCCGGCCCGCGCCTCCAGAATACGCGGCAGTAGCTCAGTTGGTAGAGCGCAACCTTGCCAAGGTTGAGGTCGAGAGTTCGAGACTCTTCTGCCGCTCCAAATTCGAAAGGGAAAGCGCCGGTCGCTTTCCCTTTTTTCACATCAGGACGCCGATATAATCGGCACTCCCGCCCGGGTGGTGAAATTGGTAGACACAAGAGACTTAAAATCTCTCGCTCTTTGAGTGTACGGGTTCGACCCCCGTCCCGGGCACCAACCAAGCGTTTAACGCAATCCAAGCAAGTCCAAAGAACCCGCCTAAGTGCGGGTTTTTTATTGGTTATTCGTTTTTATGGGTGTAATATCGTCCAATAACATCCAAGCTTCAGTGGGGGTAACTCTGGGGGTAAGTGGTAACACCTCAGAGGGTGTTACCCCCAAATTGCTCGGATTCCCCCCTGACGCACGGACGGAGTTACCCCCAATGCCTTTGACCGATACCGCGATCCGCACAGCCAAGCCGGGAGAAAAGCCCTACAAGCTGCCTGATGAAAAAGGACTGTTCCTGCTGGTCAATCCCAACGGTGCGAAATGGTGGCGTCTGAAGTTTCGTGTTGCAGGCAAAGAAAAGCTTCTTTCCTTGGGCACATATCCCGATGTTGGGCTCAAGGAAGCAAGGGGCAAACGCGACGATGCGCGAAAGCTCTTGGCTGATGGCGTTGATCCTGGCGAAACCCGCAAGGCCCAGAAAGCAAGCAGGAACGAACAGGCCGCCAATAGCTTCGAGGTAATCGCCCGGGAGTGGCTGAATAACCGGCGTGATTCTGTTACTCCGGGTCAAACAGCCAAGACCTTGGCTATTTTCGAGAATGACGTTTTCCCGTGGATGGGTAAGACGCCCATTGCCGAAGTTGATGCAACTGCCGTTCTTTCCGTAATGCGGAGAATTGACCAGCGTGGCGCTCGCTATACCGCCCACCGGGCCAAGCAACGAATCTCACAGGTAATGCGCTATGCCATTGCGACGGGGAGGGCGCAACGTGATCCTTGTCCGGACTTGAAAGACGCCATTCCGCCCGCGAGAAGCGAGAATTTTGCATCCATCACTGATCCGGCCGGCGTGGCTGAAATGCTTCGAGCGTTCGATGGTTTCAAAGGCACCTTTCCAGTCCGTTGCGCTCTCTTGGTTGGCCCCCGAGTATTTGTTCGCCCCGGAGAACTGCGGAAAGCCGAGTGGGCCGGCATCGATTTGGATAAGGCCGAATGGCGCTATTTGGTCACCAAAACTAAAACAGAGCACTTGGTTCCTCTGGCCGCCCAAGTCGTGGCGGTTCTGCGAGAGCTTCACCCCCTGACCGGCCATGGTCGCTACGTCTTCCCGGGACGCGATCCGCAGAAGCCCATGAGCGAGGCAGCCATCAATGCCGCCCTGCGTCGAATGGGCTACGACACCAAGACGGAAATCACCGGGCATGGCTTTAGGGCAATGGCCAGAACGATCCTGCACGAGGAATTGCACATCAAGCCGGAAGTCATCGAGCACCAGTTGGCGCACAACGTGCCGGACACCTTGGGTACGGCCTACAACCGCACCAAATTCCTGAAGGAACGGAAGGCGATGATGCAGCTATGGGCCGATTACCTGGACAAGCTAAAGGCTGGGGCAGAAATCATACCGCTCCAAGGTAGCGCAGCATAAACGAGGGAGCGATCATGCAGGATGGAAATTACGGCCATGAGGCTGACATCAACAATCGAGTAGCGAAATTATTGGCTTCAGGAATGGCTGCAGGGTGATTTGGGCGACGCAGTAAGGTTGCTTGCCACACCAGCGGTGGAACTGATCAACGGCGGGCCGGGGTAGGTTTGGCTGAGATGATCAACGGCGGGGGCTAGGGGCCAGGTATAGGCGGGAAATAACCGGATGGAGCCTTGGAACTGGCGGCGCGGGATGCGGTTGGATTTTCATTTGAATCATTTCGAATACCAAGTCGACATATTCATTTGCCATTGTTTGTTGACAATTGCATGGATTGAGAGTTGTCTACGAATTCAGCGAGAAGTACTGTTGAGGACCAAGCCACAATGTGTTAGTTAATTCGCATAGACACACCAAGCGTCGAAGTTAGGTTGAATCAGTGAGGTTGATATGAATAAATACGGGGCATTATTTTGCGTTGTAACGCTGGCCGGATGTTCATCTAATCCAGTTCTGACAACGAACAATCTTGGTGAGCAATGGGGTGCAAAACTTCGCGCCTATCAGTACCTGCCAGTCTTTCCTCCGAGAGAGGATATTCAGGTTGGCGACATTTACGTTCTCTGCAGCAAGTCTGCAAGGGCTCAGTCTTCGAGCTCGACCGGAAAAGAAGATGCTAACGCGAATGACCTTGCCAAGCAGGCGCCGCCAATCTCTACCTGGTTAGCACGAGTCAGCGAAATGCGCACATCTGTGGAAGATACTTACAAATCGTCCGTGGTGTTGCCTGCTGCGAAAGTATCTTCAAGTGGCAGTACTCCTGATCCAACGAAGGATCTGACTGAGCTACCATCGGATTCTGGTTTCCTAAGCGGTCAGGGGGACACAAAGCGTCTTCGTAACGTTTCTCTCCCGGAATTCTTCTCGGCGAATATATCGAATGTCGAAGCAGGAGGACTAATTCCAGCAGGGGTAATTTTAGCCGGCCTAGGATTTAGCAGCGAAGACGTTGGAACAGTGTCGGTTACTGTCCCATCTGCAGGGTCATATGGGCTTCCTGCTTGGGCTGCCAACTCTGCTCTCGAGAAATCATCTATTTGGCAGAATTCCGAGTTTTGGCGTTGGGCAAATGCGTATGCAGGCAGTTACGAGAAGTATTGTGCTTCGGGCAGTGGCGCAAAATTCGTACTGGTAACGGAGGTCCTAGCTGCATATGCGCTTGATGTAAATCTAGCATTCACGAAAGCAAGTGCTGGTAAGCTCCAAACGGCTATGGTTGTTCCAGCGGATAGTACGCGACAAAAGACGCTTGATACGCTTCTAAAGCATTTCTCGTCAGACGCTAAAGGCGGCGATAGTAAAGGCGATACAGGTATATCGAATAGTCAATCTGGAAACACTCAGGCGAATTCTCAAGCCAATGCCGTCCAACCTCTTAACGAAGAGTTACTGGCTCAGCTACGGACTCTGTTGGCATCCGCCAGTGGGAGAGAGCAACAGCAGTTTCCAGGCATTTCGGCACAGATTGTTACTGGTTCAAGCTCTGGAATTCGTGTTAATCGAAAATTTGCAAATCCGGTCGTAATCGGATTCAGAGGCCTATCTTTGACCCCGGGTGCCGGGGAAGACAAACCAACAAACATCGACTACGCTGAACTCCAGGATGGCTTGTTCGCGACCCATTTAAAAATCAAGATTCCAGGCGTTGAGACACAACCTGATCTGAGCGCTCCTGGCGACAATAAGATGTAGCCTGTTATTCGGCAGTACGTTACTTGTCTGGTTGCCTGGGACCATGCTGGTCTTCGGAGAGCGTGGCTTGGATTGATGGTGCTGCCGGCTAAGCACTCGATAGCTACGCAAAGCTGGCTACGAAATGGAAGGGCTGAACTGTAGAAGTCGCGACTCGATCTGACGGTTCTCGTTTTTGCGGTGCCTGATTGCCTATCTTCATCATGTTGATGCCTGAGGGCAGGGTGGTATGATTCGCGCCCTTGATAAACAGGTGCCAGCGATAGCGCTATGGGGGTAACTTTGGGGGTAACTCCAAGTTTATGAAATTGCATTCGATTGTAGCCCAATCGTTTTGACGATTTATACGATTCCCGTCCCGGCACCACGACTGAACACATGATCATTTACGACCTCTGCTGCATCAACGACCACAAATTTGAAGGCTGGTTTCGCAGTGCCGATGACTTCGACAGCCAACTCCAGCGCCAACTGGTCTGTTGCCCGCAGTGCGACAGCCACAAGGTGCGCCGTATTCCGTCTGCCGTAGCAATCTCTTCGAACGCCGTCGAGGAAGCACGCAATCCAGGCGCTCCGGAAAAATCCGGGGGCAGCACGGCACTGATGCCGGTCGGCGTTCAAGCCATGGCCCTTTATCGGCAACTGATCCAAACCATCGTCGATCACAGCGAAGATGTCGGACAGAGCTTCGCCGAGGAGGCCAGAAAAATTCACTACAACGAGGCACCGGAACGTTCGATTCGGGGACAAGCTACCGTTGATGAATGTGACGCACTGCGCGATGAAGGTATCCAGATTCTTCATTTGCCTGCGGCCAAGGAGGAGGATCTGAATTGATCCTTTTTTCTTCCCGCATGCGAGTTTACATAATACAAATTATGCGTGCCATGGCCGCCTAAAAAAGCCGCCATGCATGGCGGCTGCGCACCTATAAATTGAATTCGAAATTTAGAACAAAGTCGGTCATCGCGACTTAAATCTGTAATCCAATCGCCTGCTTAAACGATCTATCGAGGAATTAGCAGATGAGGCGCTGCTTTTTCCAGCTTCTTGAGTTGCTTGGCAATCTTCTTTTCCTTTTGGGTCAAGACTGGCAGTTTCCTGCCCTCCTTGGCTCCATGCTTTTCCTTGCTCATGTTCTTTCTCATTGAAGTCGACGGTGAAATTTTCAAACTAGTCAGTAATCAAATACTTGTATGTTGCCGAGCGCACATATCGTTTTCGCTTTTTTCTGTATCATGCAAGTTGGATAGGGATTCCATAAATGACTGGCGCCAAATGCAGCCGGCTGAAAGTTCGAGGTAACCCCTCAAACTCCTGACAGCGATCGACACCAGCAAGATGTGTAGTCATGTTTCCGAGCAATCCCCGTCGGATAAAAAATGGAGGCGCCATGCCATCCGAATTAATTTACAGCCCCAAACAGAACCGCATTCTTGGCTCTCTGCCCACCAATGACTACTCGCGCCTGCAAGATGACCTTGACCTTGTCCATCTGGAATTGGGCCAGGTTCTGTATGAATCAGGCGATACCCTTGGCTACATTTACTTCCCGATTACCTGCATCGTCTCGCTAATCTTCACTACGAGGAAAGGCGGCACGGCAGAACTGGCCATTACCGGCAACGATGGGCTGGTCGGCATTCCACTGGTGCTCGGCGGCGATACGACCACACACCGGGTGGTTGTGCAGAGCGCCGGGGCCGCGTACCGGCTCAAGGTCGAAGTCGTCCGCTGGGAGCTTGACCAGGGCGGCGAGTTGCAGCACCTGGCGCTGCGCTACACCCAGGCCCTGATGACCCAGATGGCGCAAAGCATCGTCTGCAACCGATTTCATGCCGTCGATCAGCAGCTATGCCGCTGGCTGCTGTTCAGCCTGGACCTGCTTCCCGGCAACCAACTGAACATGACGCAGGAACTCATTGCCAACATGCTGGGCGTGCGCCGTGAAGCGATCACCGAAGCCGCCGGAAAAGTGCAGGCGGCCGGACTGATCGAATACAGCCGCGGCCATATCACCGTGCTCGACCGCCCGGGCCTGGAAGCCCGGGCATGCGAATGCTACGCCGCCGTCAAAAGCGAGTATGACCGGATATTCCACCTGCAATCCGATGTTCGGGGGCCCAGCCGCACTCGCCCCAATCCGGCCAGCGTCCGCCATCGTGCCGAGGCGCGCTTGCAGCAATCGCCGCATCCAGAGCCAAAAACAGCCTGGGACAACGCCCAACTGGTGCACGAACTGCAAGTTCATCAGATCGAACTTGAGATGAGCAACGAAGAGCTCCGTCACGCCTATGAAGAAGCAGATAATTTGCGCGAACGTTATGCCGACATCTATGACTTCGCCCCGGTCGGCTATCTAACCGTGGACCCGCTCGGCGTCATTGTCGACATGAATCTGGCTGGCGCCGTGCTGCTCGGCACCAAGGGCTCCCAGAAAGGCCGGCATCGCTTTGCTGCCTTCCTGGAAGCCAATCATGTCGACGCATTCAATCGCTTTGTCGACGACGTTCTCCACTCGAGAAAGAAACTGCACTGCGAATCTGTGCTGGCCGCCAATACCCATCGCCCGGCAACCAATGTCCGCATTGAGGCGGTTCCGGATGTCGATGCTCGCGAATGCCGGATGGTCGTCATCGACACCTCCGGCAACGCGACAAGCACCAAGCACCTGTCGCGGCGCATCACCGACGGCACCACTACAGAGGAGTAATCGCCATGCTTTTTACCTTCAAATCAGCCACAAACGCCGACCTGATCATGCACGAAAAGGGCGCCAAGGAAATTCTTGCCCTGCTTGGCAAAAGCCCCGAAGAGCCGCGCGGAATCATTACCGTCGAACAGTTGCCCCAGGCAATAGCGAAGCTGCAGACAGCCATGGCGGCCGACAAGGCCGGACGGAAGGAGGCTGCCTCCAGCCTGAGCCAAACCGAAACTGCCGACGGCCCACCTGTAAGCCTCGCTCAACGCGCCACGCCGTTCATCGACATGCTCGAAAACGCCGCAAAAGCCGGCGAGCCGGTCGTCTGGGGGGTATGATCTGCCAATGCAGACCAAAGGGAAGCGCGAACGTTCCCAGCCCTCCTCCTTCCCCGCTGGCGATGACCCTCGTTTTCCGATCGTCGGCATAGGTGCGTCTGCTGGCGGCCTGGAAGCCCTCGAGCAGTTTTTTGGTGGCGTTCCGGTCAATAGCGGCATGGCTTATGTCGTCGTCCAGCACCTCGACCCCAGCCGCCACGGCATGCTCCCGGAACTCCTGCAACGGGCCACCCCGATGGCGGTCAAGCAGGCGGGCAACCGGATGAAAATCAAGCCAGACTGTGTGTACGTCATCCCGCCCAACAAGGATCTCTCGATCCTCCATGACACGCTCTATCTGCTTGAACCGGTAGCGGCGCGAGGATTGCGTCTGCCGATCAACTCATTTCTGTCCAGCCTGGCCGAAGACCGACGCGAACGGGCGATTGGCATCATTCTTTCCGGCATGGGCTCGGATGGCACACTGGGCCTGCTGGCGATCAGCGAACGTGGCGGCCTGTCGCTCGTACAGGACCCGGCAACCGCCAAATTCGATGCCATGCCACGCAGTGCGATTGATGCCCGACTGGCCGATATCGTTGCCCCACCGGGCGATCTGGCGCGACTGATCATCAACCGTCTGCGCCACCCGCCTCGCCCTTTGCTCCCTGAAACCGCTCTCGAGCCGGATAGCGAAGCCAAGAGCTCGGCCTTCGAAAAAATCTGCATCCTGCTGCGGGCCCAGACCGGACACGATTTTTCGCTATACAAGAAGAGCACGATCTATCGGCGGGTCGAGCGCCGCATGGGCATTCATCGCCTGAGCGGCATTGCCGATTACGTCAGTTTTCTCCAGACCAACCCGCAGGAAGTCGACCTGCTCTTCAAGGAATTGTTGATCGGAGTCACCAGCTTCTTCCGCGACCCCGCCGCCTGGGCTTATCTGCAGGAACAAGTACTACCCAGGATGATCCGTGCAAAGACGCACGACAATCTGCTGCGTGCCTGGGTCGCGGGCTGTTCAAGCGGCGAAGAGGCCTACACGCTGGCCATGATCTTCCACGAAGCGCTGGACCATGCCAAACCGGCCAACCGGATCGACCTGCAGATTTTCGCCACCGACCTCGATCCGGATGCCATTGCCAAAGCAAGGCAGGGATGCTATCCGGCCAGTATTGCCGGCGACGTTTCCCCCGAGCGCCTGGAACGGTTTTTCGTCAAGGACAACGGCCGGTTCCGTATCTGCCCGGAAATACGCCAGACGGTGGTGTTCGCACCGCACAACGTCACGATGGATCCGCCTTTTACCCGGCTGGACATCCTGACCTGCCGGAACTTACTGATTTATCTCGGCGCCGACCTGCAAAAGCGCTTGTTGCCGCTTTTTCACTACAGCCTGAAACCTGGCGGCACGCTGTTTCTCGGTTCGGCTGAAAGCATCGGCAACTTTTCCGACCTCTTTTCCCCGCTTGAGGCCAAGGCACGAATCTATCGCCGGGAAGAAGTGAAGCAAAGAGCAATGGATGTCGACTTCCCGACCCGCCAATCCGGCGACTCCCCCAACCCCATCCTGATGCCGTCACCGACCATGCAACCTGCCAATCTGCAAACCCTGGCCGACCAACTGCTGTTGCAGAAATTCTCGCCGGCCGCCGTGCTCACCAACGCCGAAGGGGACATTCTGTTCATCAGCGGTCGGACCGGAAGATTTCTGGAGCCGGCCGCCGGCAAGGCCAACTGGAATATTCACGCCATGGCCCGCGAAGGATTGCGCCAGGAATTGATCCTCGCCCTGCCGAAAGCCCTTCGCACCTCCGAGACAGTTGTCGTACAAAACCTGTTAATTGAGGGCAGCAGCGAAGAACCGCGTGTCGACCTGACCGTTCACCCCATTGACGAAGCGGGCCCCCTCCAGGGCATGGCGATGATCGTTTTCGCCGATGTTGCCGCTGCCAAGCCTCAGCCCAAGCGCCGCACAAGCAAACAGTTAGTCGACACCCGGGTGGCCGAACTGGAACTCGCCATCAGCAAAGCAAGGGAAGAGGCTCAGTGCATTCGCGAGGAAATGCAGACCTCGCACGAAGAACTCAAATCGGCCAACGAAGAACTGCAATCGACCAATGAAGAGCTGCAATCAGCCAACGAGGAGCTGACCACTTCCAAAGAGGAAATGCAGTCCCTTAACGAAGAGCTGCAGACAGTCAACGCCGAACTTCAGTCAAAGGTCGATGAGTGGTCGGCGACCAGCAGTGACATGAAGAACCTGCTCAACAGTACCGACATCGCCACGATTTTTCTCGACAACATGCTGCAGGTGCGGCGTTTTACCAGCCAGGCAACCCAGATATTCAAGTTCATTTCGAGCGACATCGGAAGGCCACTGGCCGATATCGTCCACAAGCTCGACTATCTCGATTTGCAGGACGATGCCCGAGAGGTCTTGAGAACCCTGGTCTTTTCCGAAAAGCAGATCACAAGCAAGGATGGATGCTGGTACATCGTCCGGATCATGCCCTACCGGACACTGGAAAACGTCATCGATGGCGTGGTCATTACCTTCATCGACATCAGCGTGGCGAAAAGGCTCGAAGCAGAACTGCGGGCCGCCAGGTCAGCCGGCGACGGACGCCCGGCTACGAAGGGTACGCCATGACGCCACCGATACCCCCTACCGAGTTGCGGCGCCGGGCGGAAGACCAACTCAATGCCACGCCGGGCGAGAAGCCAGCAGCCATGCAGCACAGCGACCAGATTCGACTGTTGCAAGAGCTTCAGGTCCATCAGGTCGAGCTGGAAATTCAAAACCAGGTGTTGATCGAGGCCCAGTCGGAAATATCCCGAAACCTTGCGCAACTGACAGAACTGTATGACCTGGCCCCCATTGCCTATTTCACCCTGGACCGGCATGGCTCCATTACCAAATCGAATGCCATGGCCAGAAAGCTGCTTGGCAGCCCGTTTTTGAGCATCGATGGCAATCATCTGTCGCGCTATATCCAGACAGACTCCGTGCCGACGTTCAAGGAATTCATCACGCGGATATTCTCCATGGGACGCTTGGAGTCTTGCCATCTGACACTGGTGTCGTCGGTTGGTCGCCCACCGGTCTATGTCGTCATGGAGGGGATCGCCGATGAGACTGGTCAGGAATGCCGCCTGGTGGTCACCGACCTGACCCGCCAGCATGCCTCGGAAGAAGCGCTGGCCTCTCTGGCCATACGCACCGAAGAACTGGCTGCTGCAAAGGCGGCTGCGGAAGCCGCCAACCGGACCAAGGCCGCTTTTCTCGCCAACATGAGCCACGAAATACGCACACCGATGAATGCCATCCTCGGCATGGCGCATCTGATGCAGCGCTCGGAACTGAATCCCGAGCAGCATGCCCGGCTTGCCAAGATAGATGTGGCGGCCAAACACCTGCTCGGCATCATCAATGACATTCTCGACCTTTCCAAGATCGAGGCCGATCAGATGGACATCGAGAAGACGGCATTTATGATCAATGACGTTCTGACCGACATCACCAATCTGGTGGCCGACAGGGTCAGCGCCAAGGCACTGGAACTGCAAGTCAAGCTGGAGCCGGCACTGCGAGGCCAAAGCCTGATTGGCGACCCGTTGCGTCTGAAACAGGTATTGCTGAATCTGCTAAGCAACGCGATCAAGTTCACCGAGCATGGACACATCGAAATCAATGCTGCCATTGCCGCTGAGAATGGCAACGACTGGCTAATTTCCTTTATTGTCCAGGACAGTGGTTGCGGAATTCCGCCTGGCGCCCTGGAACGTATTTTTTCGCCGTTTGAACAGGCCGATACCTCGACTACCCGACAGTACGGCGGCACAGGCTTGGGCCTGAGCATCTCGAAGAGTCTGGTTCAATTGATGGGGGGCGACATTTCGGTGGCCAGCACGCTCGGTCAAGGCAGCACATTTACCTTCACCATCCACCTTGAAAAAGGTGGAAGTCAGGCCGAGGCCCCGCTTGGCTTTCTGGCATCAAGCTACCCGGATGCCGAGCAGTTGTTACGCAGCCGGCATTGCAACAAGCGCATCCTGCTGGTCGAAGACGACGAAATCAATCAGGAGGTCGCGCTGGCAATTCTGCACGAAGAGCTCGGCTTGCAGGTCGAAGTGGCCGCCGATGGCGCCCAGGCGCTCGCCCTTGCCGCAACGATGCCCTACGACCTGATCCTGATGGACATGCAAATGCCAGTCATGGATGGCCTGACGGCAACCCGTGCCATCCGGCACTTGGCAAGCCACCACAAGACGCCGATCCTGGCCATGACCGCCAACGCCTTTACCGATGACCATCAGCGCTGCCTCGACGCCGGCATGAACGATTTCATTGCGAAGCCCGTGGAACCCGAGGCTTTGTTCGCCATTCTCGCCAAGTGGCTGGAATCCAGGTCTCAGCTCAATTAGATGGGGCCGACCTGAGCACGATTTCGACTTGATGCTCGACGAGATCATCGCGCAGCGAAATCACGCAGTCCGCTTGTTTTACTCCATCGACCACTAAACTGCCCATGCTCTCCGGAGTTTGCGAGATGACAAGGTTATAAAGCGTCGCCCGATAGTGGTAGCGAATCTTGAACCCAGGCCAGTCCGCCGGCAGACATGGCGACAGGTGCAGTTTGTCCCCAGCCAGGCGCAGACCAAGCAGCGACTCGATGAGCAGCCGGTACATCCAGCCGGCTGAACCGGAATACCACGACCAGCCGCCACGACCGGTATGCGGGGCCAGCGCATAGACATCGGCGGCCATCACATACGGCTCGGCCCTGTAGGTGGTGATCGCAGCTTCCGAGCGCGCATGGTTGATCGGATTGATCATTGCCGTCAGCTCCCAGGCCCGTTCCCGGTCGCCAAGAGTGGCAAAGGCCATCGCCGCCCAGATCGCGCCGTGGGTGTATTGACCTCCGTTTTCCCGGACGCCCGGCACATAGCCGCGGATGTAGCCGGGATCAAGCCGGGATTTGTCGAAGGGGGGGTCAAGCAACTGGATCAGCCCGGCCTTGCGACGTACGAGCTGTTCCTCCACTGCCTGCATGGCCTGCCGCCCACGAGTCGCATTGGCCACGCTGGAAAGCACGGCCCAGCTCTGCGAGATCGAGTCGATCCGGCATTCCGGACTGCTGCTAGAGCCGAGCGGCGTTCCATCGTCGAAATAGGCGCGGCGATACCAGGCGCCGTCCCAGCCCTGCTGCTCGATGTTCTGGTGAAGCCTGGCCGCTTCGCCCAGGCAAAACTCGGCAAAGGCAGGGTCGCCATGAATTGTCGCCATGTCGCTGAACTGTCTGAGCACTTCATGGAGAAAGAAGGCGAGCCAGACACTCTCGCCTCGGCCCTCAATGCCGACCCGGCTCATACCGTCGTTCCAGTCGCCGGAGCCGATCAGCGGCAGGCCGTGCGAACCGAAACGCAGGCCATGGCGGATGGCACGCACGCAGTGTTCGTAGAGGCTGGCAACCTCGCCCGAGCGGACCGGAAGATCATAGTAGGAGTCGTCTTCCGGGTTGACCGGCCGGCCTTCGAGAAACGGGGTGCTTTCAGCGAGTACGCCAGTATCGGCGGTGGTCTGCACATAGCGGCAGACAGCCAGCGGCAGCCACAGGTAGTCGTCCGAACAGCGGGTACGCACACCGCGCCCGGCCGGCGGGTGCCACCAGTGCTGAACGTCGCCCTCGGCAAACTGGCGGCCGGCGCAAACCAGCAGATGTTCGCGGACCAGCCCGGGTTCGGTGTGAACCAGCGCCATCATGTCCTGCAACTGGTCGCGGAAGCCGAAGGCGCCACCCGACTGGTAATAGCCGCTGCGCGCCCAGACCCGGCAGGCCAGCGTCTGGTAGACCAGCCAGCCATTGGCCAGAAGATCGAGCGCCGGATCGGGCGTTTCGACCTGGACGGCACCGAGCGACTGCGCCCAGTAAAGCTCGACTGCTTCGAGCGCCATGCGCGCCGCCAGCGAGCCACGGAAGCGCTGGATCAAATGCCTGGCATCTTCGGTGCTGCGCCCGACCCCAAGCCGGAAGATAAGCTCGCGTTCTTCGCCATCGGCCAGTTCAACCGCCACCTGGATGGCGCCGCATGGGTCAAGCCCGGCACCGACCTTGCCTGAAAGGCGGGTACGCTTCAGCGCCGAGGGCTCGCCCGGCGAACCGTTGCGTCCGATAAATTCGTTTCGGTCGCCAGTCACCGTACGGCTTGTTTCATCGATGTCGAAGAAGGCAACACGTCCCGCGAACTCCGGGCTGTAAGGGTTTCGCGCCAGTAACGCCCCGCTGCCGGCGGCGATCTCGGTGGAGACATGCATGGCCGTTTTGGCCCGCAAATCGCCCAGAACCCACTCAACAAAGCCAGTCGCCGAGATCTTTCGCGGTCGACCGGAAATATTGGCCAATTTTAAAACCGAGAATTTGACCGGGGCATCGATGGCGACATAAACCTTGAGCTCGGAGCGAATGCCGCCGACCGAGGTTTCAAAGCTGGTCACGCCAAAGCCGTGGCGGACCACGTACGGCATTGCCCCACGTACCGGCAGGGGCGTCGGCGACCAGACGTGGCCGGTCTCCTCGTCGCGCAGATAGATGGCCTCGCCGCCGGCATCGCTGACCGGGTCGTTGTGCCATGGTGTCAGGCGGAATTCGTGGGCGTTTTCGCTCCATGTGTAGGCGCTGCCGCTTTCCGAAATCACCGTGCCGAACTGCGGATTGGCCAGCACATTGGCCCATGGCGCCGGCGTGGTACGGCCAGCGGCTAGCGTAATGAGGTATTGCCGGCCATCGGCAACAAAGCCGCCAAGGCCGTTGAAGAACTGCAGATCGAGACCGTTCACGGTCGCCACCGGCGGTGCTTCGGGGCGATAACGCCGGCTGGCCACCAGACGTGGCACACGCGATTCGGGCGGGCTGCGCAGGTCAAGCTGATCGGCCAGCGTGCCGCGACAATCGGTGATCACGGCGCGCGCTACCGATTGCAGCAGGATGCGGTCTTCGCTCGATATCTGTTCGGCCAGCCGCACAAAAATGCCGCCCGGCCGATCAATGACGCTGGCCTCGATGCCCGAGGCGATCAGCCCCATGATCTGATCCTGCAGCCGCTGGCGATAGCCGGCATGGTCTTCGTTCCAGATCACCAGATCGACGACCAGTCCTTTGAGGCGCCAGTAGGCGTGGGCCTGCACCAGCTGGCGGACGAGATCGATGTTGGCCGCATCGCCGATCTGCAGCAGGACGATGGGCAGATCGCCGGAAATCGCGTAGCCCCACAGGCCGGACTGGCCACGCTGGTTGCGGATGAGTACTGAAGCCTCAGCCCGCAACGACGCATTGGCATGGATGACCGAACTGGCCAGGCGGGCGTAAAGCTGCGCATCGGCCTCGCAGGCATTGAGCTGGCGCAGGACGACCTGGCTGTGGGTCCAGGTCAGTTCGAAGACGCGGTCGGCGAGGTGCCGGTCCTGATATTTTTCGACCAGGCCGAGCGCCATGGCGCGGTTTTCGGCGATGCCGGTGACCACGTCGATGGTCACCGATTGCTCGGGTTCGAGCATGATGCGGTGACGAATGGCGACGATGGGATCGAGAACAGAGCCATCCGTACCCGACAGGCGCCCTGGTTCCTCCATGGCCTGCGGAGATGCTGGGCTACGGGTGCGACCAATGAAGCGCGAGCGATCCGTTTCGGCCGAAACGGCCACCGACGCGGCATCATGCACGGCCATCAGATGCAGCATCCACGGCGCCTGTTCGGTGAGCGAACGCGGCCGCCGCGTGCACAGCACGGCGTTGCGCCCGTGCAGGATTTCCGTCTGCACAAACAGGTTGCTGAAAGCCGGGTGCAACTCGTCGGCCGCCGACGGCGCGATCACCACCTCGGCGTAGCTGGTCACCTCGATTTCACGGCGCTGGCGCGACCGATTGGTGATTCGGGTCCGCCGGAGTTCGATATCGTCTTCGGGCGAGACGACAATGTCGGTATAGGTCTCGAACTCGCCATCGTCCCCGTCGCGCGAATCGCGGCGGCGGAATTCGGCGCGCCCTTCGGAGAAGATCGCCTCATAGTGATCCGGCCTTTTGAGCGTCGGCTGGTAAGCGGTGGACCACACGGTGCCGCTGGCCAGTTCGCGGACGTAGCAGAAGCTGCCCCAGTTGTCGCGGGTGCCATCTTCGCGCCAGCGCGTGACGGCCAGATCGTTCCAGCGACTGTAGCCACCACCGGCATTGGTCACCATGACGTGGTAACGGCCGTTCGACAGCAACTGGACTTCCGGCACCGGCGTATCGGGTGTCGTGAAAACGCGGATCGGCGTTTCGTCGACGATAGCTGCCGAACGCGCATCGGCCAGTTCGGCCGTGTGCGAGAACAGCGTCGTCACCTTGGGAATGCGCTCCTGGAGCAGAAGCAGGATGGCCTGAAACAGACGGTCGGCGACAAACCGCCGCTGCATCGGCTGATCGAGCAGCAGATAGCCAAGCGCCAGCAGGCTCATGCCTTGGTGGTGGGCCATGAAGGAGCGCACGACGACATGTGACTGGCCGCGCCGCTGGCGGGCTGGCGTGTAGTCGATGGCCTCGAAGAAGCCGTATTTGCCGACAAAGCCTTCGTCGGCCATGCGCTGCAGGTTGAGGCAAGCCGCTTCGGGTGCCACCATCAGGGCCAGCGCCGAGGCATAGGGCGCAATGACCAGATCCTCGGCCAACCCACGTTTGAGGCCCAGGCCGGGCACACCGAAGGCGCGGTACTGGTAGTTGAGATGCAGGTCGACCGTGTTGTAGCCGGATTCGGAGACACCCCACGGCACACCGCGCTGCTTGCCGTACTCGATCTGCCGCGCCACGGCCGCCTTGCAGGTCTGGTCGAGCAAGGTGTTCTCGTAATTGGGCATGACCAGCATCGGCATCAGGTACTCGAACATCGAGCCGCTCCATGACAGCAAGGCCGGTTCGCCGCCGGTGCCGGTGAGCAGCCGGCCGAGCGAGAACCAGCTTTCCTGCGGCAATTGCCCCTGGGCGATGGCGACGAAGTTGCACAGCCTGGCTTCGGAGGCGAGCAGGTCGTAGTAGCTGGTATCGACGCGGCGCTCGGCGACGTTGTAGCCAATGGTCAGGAGGTGCCGTGTCTTGTCGAACAGGAAGTCATAGTCCATCTGCGCCAGTTGGCCGGATTGCTCGGCCAGGGCGTCGATGAGCGCGATGCGCTGGGTGGCGACGTTGCCGGCCAGAATGATCTGGCGCGAAAGCTCGATCAGCCAGTTGCGTTGCTCGGCGCTCAAGTCCATCGCCAGGTGAGTCTCGATGTCCGGGCAGCGCTCGGTGGCCAGTCGGGCCAGACCGCGCAGGGTCGGCAAGGCCGCTTCGCTGGCAATCCGGGCGAAAACTTCCAGCCCTGCCGGGGCTGGCGGCAAGCTCAACCAGGGGGCCAAATGGTCAAGTTCGGCGCGGGCTTCGGCCAATTGCCGAACAAGTGCCCTCGCCCATTCGGCGGCCTCGCTTTCCGGGGTGTCGGCATCGCCCCCCGCAAGGCCGGCCTCCACCTCGTTCAGCAAATCGTCGGCCCGCTCCCCGAGTTGCCGGAGCAGGCGCGCCATGTTCGACAGCGTCGGCGGCGCCAGCGGCATGGCAGTATCGAGCACCTTGCGCAGGGCCGCCAGCGTGCCGGCCACGGCATCATCGGCATGCTCGGCCAGCAGACCAAGCGTGTCGTTGAGCCCGGCCAGCAGGCGCGGCGGCAAGATCGGCGCGTCGGCCAGTTCGAGCACGCCGCCGCGCAAGGTCAGCAGATGGCCAGCCAGATTGCCGCTGTCGACCGTCGACACGTAAAGCAAGGGCAGCGGCTGCAAGGTTTGCGTGTCGTACCAGTTGTAGAAATGACCGCGATAGCGCTCCAGACCGACCATGGTCCGCAGCGTGCTGCCTGTCCGTTCGAGGAGCTTGCCGGTCGGGATGTAGCCGAAATCCCAGGCGCTCAGGTTGGCGAGCAAGGCCAGGCCCATGTTGGTCGGCGAGGTGCGGTGGGCAATGGCGGCGACGCGGTACTCCTGGAAGTTGTCCGGGGCCAGCCAGTTGTCGTCGGGGCCGACGAAGCGATCAAAAAAGGCCCAGGTGCGGCGGGCCATGCGGCGCAGGAAGTAGCCCTGCTCGGCTGTCAGGCGCGCCTTGTGGGCGGCCAGCGGGCGGCTGAGCCACCAGGCGAGGAACGGCGAGCTGAGCCAGAGGAGAAGAACCGGTGTGGCGACGAGCATCTCTTCCTGGCTGGCGAAAATCAGCCAGCTGCCCAGCCCGATGGCCAGCAGCGGCCCGATCCACATGCTGCGCAGGCAGGCGAGCAGTTCGCTGCGGCGGCGTCCGGCCAACTGGCGCTCGACTTCGCTGGACGGATTCCATTCGAGCAGGCGGCGATGCGACACGAGCAGGCGCCAGGTCGTTCTGGCGATGGCGTCGAGGCTGAGCCAGGCTTCGTAGGGTAGACAGGCCAGTTCGAAGCCAAGCTGCCGGAAATGGCGCCAGGCCGAGCTGGCCACTGCGGCCAGATGCTGGCGAAACAGGATTTCGTCGGGCTTTCGACAGGCGTCGAGCAAGGCGGCGAAAATCGGCGGAACGATGAGGATGCCGAGGATCGAGGCGGTCCACCAGGGAATCGGCGCCAGCGCCGTCCAGCCGAGCACGAGCAGCACACTGATGGCGGCCGGGACGAGGCTGCGCCGCAGGTTGTCGATCAGCTTCCATTGCGACAGCGTCGACAGCGGATTGCGATGCCGGCACATGCCCTCGCCCGGCACTTTGCCGAACAACCAGCCGGCCAGTTGCCAGTCGCCACGCAGCCAGCGGTGGCGGCGAATGACATCGGCCCGGTAGCTGGCCGGGCAATCTTCGTACAACTGCACGTCACTGAGCAGGCCGGCCCGGGCGTAACAGCCCTCGAGCAGGTCGTGGCTGAGAATGCGGTTTTCCGGGAAGCAGCCACCCAGGGCGCGTTCGAAGGCGGCGACGTCGTAGATGCCCTTGCCGATGAAGGAGCCTTCGCCGAAGACGTCCTGATAGACGTCAGACACAGCGCGGGTGTAGGGGTCGATACCGGGTTCGCCGCCGTAGAGCCGGGCGAGCAGCGAACGGTTGGTGCCGGGCAGGCTGACCGCGACACGCGGCTGCAGGATGCCATAACCGTTGACCACCCGCTGTTGCGTTTCGTCAAAGCACGGACGATTGAGCGGATGCGCCATCGCCCCGACGAACTGGCGGGCAGTATCGCGCGGCAACTGGGTGTCGGTATCGAGCGTGATGACATAGCGCGTCCCGGCCAGTGCCCGGGTGTCGCCGGCGATCAACGAAAAGCCGTCGCGCGTGCCGTTCATCAGCAAGGCATTGAGGTCGGCCAGCTTGCCACGCTTGCGTTCGTAGCCCATCCAGACGCGTTCCTGCGGATTCCAGCGGCGCGGGCGGTGAAACAGGAAAAAGATGCCAAATGCTACGGTCGGCCCGTTTTTTTGCCCAAATTTGAAATTGAGTTCGTCGATTTTTTGAGCCGCCAACTGCATCAGCGCGGCGTCTTCCGGCAGCGTTTCCTGCGCTGCATCGAGAAAATCGGTCAGCAAGGCAAAGTGCAGGCTGGCATCGCGGTTGGCCAAAAAGCGGACCTCCAGCGCCTCGATCAGGTTGTCGATGCCGGCCGCGCTGGTCAGCATGGTCGGCACGACAACCAGCGTTCGCGCTGCGGGCGGGATGCCCTTGGAGAAATCCATTTTCGGCAGCGGCTGCGGTGCCACCAGCAGGCTGGCCAGCCAGTTCACAAGCGACACGGCCAGCTGGCTGGTTGCCAGCAGCGCGACCAGTCCGAGCAAAATCATCGCCCATAGCGGCAAGCCCGCCGGGATGGCGCGCATTAACAGGCTGGTGGCGAGCAGACCGGCGATGACGGTGACGGCGCCCAGGTAGATGGTCAGCGGCATGCGACTGGCCGCCCGGCGCACGCTTTCAGGAAAGGAATGGCGAACCGCGACGACGCTTTCAAGCTGCGCCAGGCCGGGGCCGATCAGGTAGAAGCCGACGTGGGCGGCCGGGCTGCCCTCTCCGTCCTGCGCTGCACTGCGTGCCAGTTCGATCACCCGGGTGGCGATCAGGCCTTCGGCGAGATCGCTCTGGCGGGCGATTGATTCGGTGGCATGGCGATAGCGGTCGCGCGTCGCGAAATCCATCGCGCCATAGACGCCGCCGGGATCGCCGAGCAGCGTCTGCTCGACGATGCTTTGCGTTTCGACGAAGGTCTGCCAGTCCATGGCGCCGATGACTCGGAGGCTGCCGATGCTGTTGCTGATCGACACCTGATCGGCCGCCTGCAACTGGTTTTCGGCCTGTACCATCTGAGCGATGTTCAGGCCGGATTCGGCCAGATGCTGCTCGATCCAGGTCAGCGGCAGGGCCAGGGCCGGACCCCGACCCTGCAGGCGACGGGCCAGTTCGGCGACGAAGGCGCTGACCATCGGCGGCTGCGAGCGCGCCATGTCCGCGATGGTCAGGATCAGGTTTTTCGGGTCATGTTCGGCGGCCTCGATCATCTTGTCGGCCCACAACTCGGCCAGGTTGCGCTCCTCCCAGCCAGCGGCGATGCGCACGCCAACCCGGCGCAGGTTTTCGATGACCGCCAAGCGCAGCATGATGGGGATGGCCCACAACTCGCCGAGGCGCAGGTCGGTGACTGTTTGATAAGCCGCGACGAAGCGGCTCAACGTTTCCGGATCGACCCGCCCGTCGCCATGCGCCACTGTTTCCAGCGCAATGTCGTACACGCGCGGATGTCCGGCCGATGGCCCGCTGGCCAGGCGTGGCAGTTCGCGGCTGTAGCCTCTGGGCAGGTGCCGCTTGGCCGTACGGATCTGCTCTTCGATCAGGTAAAAATTATCGAGCAACCACTCGCCGGCTGGTGTAATCCGGCGCTTTTCCGTGGCGACGGAGGTCAGCCGGCGGCAGACATCGACCAGCGTATTTTCGTTGGCCGCCAGCCGGCCAAGCAATCGGTCGCTGACTTTGCCGGCGGCGAGGCGGTGCGTGGCGGCCAGCGCCTTGCCGTGCTGGGCCATCTGGTCGGCGCTGTACAAGGCGGCGCGCAGGGGCGCTTCTTCGGCAGGTAGCGAGGCCGACCAGTCGCCATCCCGGAAAGCTTTTCCCAGCAGGCGAAAATACTCAAAAGCCGATTGGCTGGATTTCAAATTGAATCGCCTTCCCATAAATAAAAATCTCACGATGCGTCGCGCATCGTGAGATTGACTCCTTCAATCCGGCGGCCCGGCCAAATCGTTTCACCGGCCGGCAGCCTGATTGCCAACTACTTGATACGCATGTCGTTCTTGACCGAGCTGACGCCCTTGACCGCACGCGCAAGCTCGACGGCCTTGTTGGCTGCTGCCTGCGTACTGACAAAGCCGCTCAACTGGACGATGCCCTTGAAGGTTTCGACATTGATCTCGGCAGACTTCAGGGTGGATTCGCCAAGGATGGCGGCCTTGACCTTGCTGGTGATCAACACGTCATCGACGTATTCGCCGGTGCCTTCGGACTTTGACGTCGAAGCGCAGCCAACGGCAGTGAGCAGCGTCAGTGCGAGAAAGGCGGCGGACAGATATTTGCTGAATTGATTCATGATCGACATCTCCTGATGTGCGGGAACTGGATTCCCTGATTTCAGCGCCGTTCGCTCATTGAGCCTTGGCGACTGTGAGTTGGAGAGTAGTCAGCGGTGCTCAGCACGTCGGTGCGCTGGGGCACATAGCCAGTCTGGCGAAAATTGGCGCTTGCTACGGTCAATGGCAAAAAAAGGCAAAAATTGAAATATTCCGGTGCCGGCGCAACGTCCTCCTTCACCCTCTCCTCGCTTGCAATCAACGCTGTTTTTCCAATAGTCGTGCGAACTGATCGGCCGGCATGGGATGGCCGAACAGGAAGCCCTGCCCTTCGTCACATTGCAGGCCACGCAGGAAGGCGAGTTGTTCCTCGGATTCGATGCCTTCGGCAATGACCCGCTGATTGAGATTTTTGCCCATACCGATCATGGCGCCGACGATGCTGGCATCGTCGGGGTCAGTGGCAATGTCCTTGATGAAGGACTGGTCGATCTTCAGCGTATGGATGGGAAAGCGCTTCAGATAGCTGAGGCTCGAACAGCCCGTGCCGAAGTCGTCGATGGCCAGTTGCATGCCCATTGCCTTCAGCGACTCGAGCAGCAGCGCCGACGACTTGCCATCGTGCATCAAAATGCTTTCGGTCAGTTCCAGTTCGAGAAAGCCAGGCAACATCCCGGTCTCCTCAAGGATCAGCGCAACACCTGCGAGAAAATTCTTGTGGCGAAACTCGACGGCTGAAACATTGACCGAAATCGGCACTGCCGGCAGACCCGAATCCTGCCAGGCACGAACCTGCCGGCAGGCTTCGCGCAGCACCCAGCTGCCAATCGGCACGATCAGACCGCTCTCCTCGGCAATCGGCACGAACTGCTTCGGATAGACCAGCCCATTCTCCGGATCCTGCCAGCGGATCAGCGCTTCGCTGCCGATCATCAAGCCCGAAACCAGATCGACCTTGGGCTGGTAATACAGCTCGAACTCGCCCTGCTTCAGGGCGCGGCGCAGGTTGCCTTCAATCGACAGACGGCGGACAGCGCGGATGTTCATTTCCGCGGTGAAAAACTGATAGTTGTTCCGGCCATTGGCCTTGGCGTGATACATCGCGGTGTCGGCATTCTTCATCACGGCTTCGGCGTCCTGCCCGTCATCGGGGTAGATGCTGACACCGATGCTCAGCGTCACATGCAGTTCGTTGCCACTAATCACGCACGGTTCGGCGAAAGCGGCCAGAATCTTTTCGGCGACCGGCGCCGCATCCGCCGCCTGCTCGATTTCGGTGAGCAGGACGACGAATTCGTCCCCCCCCTGCCGGCACACCGTGTCGGTATCGCGCACGCAGAGCTTGAGGCGGTCGGCAACCATTTGCAGCAGCAGATCGCCGACCGCATGACCAAGCGAGTCGTTGATGTGCTTGAAGTAGTCGAGGTCGATGAACATCAGCGCAACGCGCTTGCTGTGTCGGCGTGCCTGGCCGATGGCCCGGGAAAGACGCTCGGTGAGCAGGACCCGGTTGGGCAGACCGGTCAGAAAGTCGTGCTGGGCGAGATGAGCCATTTTGAGCGCCATGGCCCGGGACTCGCTGACATCGTGAAAGACGATAACCGCGCCGGCCACATTGCCATCGCGGTTATGTATGGGCGCCGCCGAATCTTCGATGGCCGATTCATAGCCATCGCGGCGCAGCAGAATGCTATCGGCCGCCAGCCCGACCGTACGGTTCTCGCGGATGGCCCGTTGCGCGGGATTCGGTGCTGCCTGGCGCGTTGTCCCGTCGACGATCCTGAACACCTCCGCCAAGGGCCGCCCGAGGGCGTTTTGACAGGACCAGCCAGTCATCATCTCGGCCACCTGGTTGAGGTAAGTCACATTGCCCGGCAGATTGGTGGTCAGGACTGCGTCGCCAATCGAATTGAGCGTGACCTGGGCGCGCTCCTTCTCTTCGAACAAGGCATCTTCAGCCGCCTTGCGTTCAGTGATGTCCTCAACAATCTGGACATAACCGCGCGGCTGCCGGCCATCGAGCATGGCCGCCGCATTCAGCCGAGCCCAGACGATGCTGCCGTCGGACCGCAGAAATCGTGCTTCCGACTTGAAAGTTGCCTCGCCGAGGGCGGCAGCCCGCCATTCGAGCAGGACGCGCTGGCGATCATCGGGATGAATCGCCATGCGCCAGCTGGTGCCCAGCGTTTGCTCAAAATTGAGGCCGGATATCGTGTGATACGCCTCGTTGGTATAGACGCATTCGCCATGGATGTCCGAGACGAAGATGCCAAGCGGCGAAGCATCGCTCATGGCGCGGAAGCGCGCTTCGCTGAGCGTCAGCGCCTGCCGGGCGGCCTTGCGCTCGATCAGGTAGTTCAGCGTGCGGAGCAACCAGCGGGCATCGACCTGATCCTTGACAAGATAGTCTTCGGCGCCATTCTGCACGGCGAGGCTGGCAGTTTCCTCATCGTCTTCCGAACTCAGGATGACAATCAGTGCATCGGGCGCCGCCTGCGAAACCTGCTCGAAAGCGGTGATGCCGGGACCGTCGGGCAGGCTGAGGTCGAGCAGGATGATCGCAAAGCCGCTCTGGGCGAGAAGCACCAAAGCGCCGGAAAGACTGGTTGCCCGCTCTATCCCGTACGGTTTGCCACCCTTGCGCGCCAGAGCGGCTTCAATCCGCTCGGCCTCGTTGGCATCGTCCTCAATCAGCAGAACATCTTTCATCATCCGCTCCTGCCGAATTCGAAAGTCAGCCTTGGGCTAGGCGTGTGCAAGCGGCTTTTCCGTGAAGAGATATTTCCTGAACTGCCCTGAAAACCGCTCGTCCCTGCGCTGTATCCAGGCCAGAAGCATGGCGGCATGCTCCTTTTCCTCGTCGCGATTGTGTTCGAGGATGCCTTTCAACTCGCTATCCTGGCAGGCAGCGGTGCGCTGGTTGTACCAGTCGACCGCTTCCAGCTCTTCCATCAGGGAAACCAGCGCCCGGTGCATGTCGCGGATTTCGGCAGGGAGTTCATCGACGGGTTCGTGATAACCGACACTGGACATTTGTGGCTCCTGACTGTTTTCTTGACTGGTCGATGAAGAATCAGCGGCGACTGATCAACGTACCGATGAATACGCCTACCGCCGCGGCAACTCCGACGATTTTCCAGGGATTGCCACGAACGTATTCGTGGGTGGCGTTGGCAGCGCTGCAGGCCTTTTCCGAAATGGCGTCGCGCGTTGCAGAAAGCTCTCCGCGAACGGTGTGTCCGGCATCCTTGAGCAGATGGTCTGCCTTGCCAACGATTTCCTTGATGTCCCGGGCAAGAATCTCCTTGGTGCTTTCAGTCGGCCCGGCGGTAGTAGTGATTTCTGTGCTCATGATTTCTCCTGATCTCTGCAATGGTTGGCTTGAGAGAAGGATGGGTTGCCTGGGTGGCTGCCCTTTCCGTTTCTCCGGGATGAATGTTGGTTTTTCGCGAATCCCGGGTCTGTGCGCTGGCGAACAGACCTTTGCCATTGCCTCCGTAACATGTCCATCACGGCATCGACGGTTGATGCCCAGCAATATCAAGGAGAAATGAAATGTCCATGGGAACCATCCTACTGATCATTCTGGTCCTGTTACTGATCGGCGCGATACCAAGCTGGCCGCATAGCCGCGGCTGGGGCTATGCCCCGAGCGGCAGCATCGGGCTGGTGCTACTGGTCCTGCTCGTCCTGCTCCTGCTCGGCAAGATCTAACGCTGCAACCACTCATTGGAGAAGCCATACATGATGCAAAGAAAAGCCACCCTGATCACTATTTCGCTGCTCCTCGCCTTCGGGCTGAGCGCTTGTGACAAGCCTGGACCGGCCGAACAGGCCGGCAAGAAAATGGATCAGGTCGCCAGCGACACCGGAAAGAAGGTCGGTGACACGGTCGACAAGGTCGAAAACAAGATGAGCGAACAAGGCACGAAAGCTTCGCAGGCCATCGATGACAGCGAAATCACTGCCCGGGTCAAAGCCGAGTTCCTCGGCGAACCGGGCCTGAAGTCCATGCAAATCAGCGTCGATACCGTCAAGGGTGTTGTCACGCTGACCGGCACGGTCGATACGAAAGCCAACAGCGACAAGGCCAAGGCCCGAGCCATGGCGATCAGCGGCGTCAGGGATGTCACCAACCAACTCGTCGTCACCTCGGCCAAATAAGGTCGAACTACCCACCTTCATTTAAGGAAAACACCATGGAACTGCACAAGGAATACAAGGAAAAGATGGGCGCCCAACTCAAGGAGTGGAGCGCGCAGGTCAATCTGCTGGAGGCCAAGATTGACAACTTCACAGCCGATATGAAGATCATGCGGGCGGAGGAGATCCAGGCCCTGCGCGCCAAACAGCACGCCGCCGGCGACAAGATGAAGGAGCTCGGCAAGGCAAGTGGCGAAGCCTGGGAACAAGTCAGGATAACCGCCGACAAGATGTGGGACGACCTGAAGACTGGCCTGACCGACGCCCAGTCGAAATTCAAGTAAACACCCAAATCGGCGCCTTCGGGCGCTTTTTTATCAGCTGCCGCCTGGCTGGCGCCATTAGACAAAACGGAGAACGCAATGCGCAAACAACTGATTATCCTCGGGATACTGCTCCATTTTGCCGCTCCCGCGCCGGCTCAGGTCAGCTTCGGATTTGGTTTCCAGGCCGATAACATCAGCATCAGCCTGACGACCTACCCAAATCTTGTGCGCGTGCCCGGTTATCCGGTCTATTACGCCTCAGGCCTGGACTCGAATTATTTCTTCTACGATGGCCTGTATTGGGTCTTCGAGACGGATCGCTGGTACTCGAGTTCCTGGTACAACGGGCCGTGGATGATGGTCGATCCGGAATATATCCCGGTCTATCTGCTGCGCGTACCGGTGCGCTATTACCGCCGTCCGCCGGCATTTTTCGTGGGCTGGCAGGCCAATTCGCCACCCCGTTGGGGCGACCACTGGGGCAACGACTGGGCGCAGCACAGAAGCGGCTGGGATCGCAGGGATCGCCGAGCCATGCCGGCACCAGCCCCGCTACCGACCTATCAGCGCAAGTATTCCGGTGATCGATATCCGTCCCGCGATCAGCAGCCCATATTGCAGCAACGGAACTACCGCCACGAAGCCCGTGATCCGCTGGTTCGCCAGCACTCCGAAGCAGCGCGGCCAACCAGGAGCCAGCCAGAATCAGGGCAACGCGAACGACCGGAGGTGCAGCAAAGAAGCAATCCAGAACGGCCGCCCGCAGCCGCCAGGCCGCTGCCTTCAGTCCGTCACGATGCACCGGAGGCCGGGCAGCCCCAAGGGACAAGAGACAAAGCGGAAACGCAGCCCCCCCCCGCAAACGGCCCCCCGGCCCGAAGAGCGCCAATCCCCTCGAACCAATCAGCAGCCTCAGCGCGAGCCAAATATGCGACCGCAGTCAGAACCGAATCAGCAACGGGCTCAACCGCCAGACGAACAACGGTCAGGCCCTCGCCGCCCGGAATCAGGACAGCACTCGGGGCAACAACGGGATCGTGACAATTCCGACGAGCGCGGCCAGGGACGCGGGCGATAGGATTTCCGAGGCGCGATAGCAGACAGACGAATTTTCAGTACCGGGTAGATTTGAGGCATTGGCGACAGATGCACCTGTCGACGACAGGCGAGATCCAGCGAAGCGTGCCGCCAACGCAAAGGAGAACGCAATGAATCGCCAGAATCACTATGCAACCTTGCGCATTGATCGATGCGCCTCTTGTGCCGAAATCAAGTCGGCTTTCCGTACTCTGGCCAAACGCTTTCACCCCGACGTCACCGATGATCGGGATGGGGAACGGAAATTCAAGGATGTCGCAGAAGCCTACAGAACCCTGAAACGCCCGGACTCGAAGGTCGCTTACGATCGTCAGATAAATAACATTTGCACTGACAAGGCTATCCTGACCATCAGCCTTCCCGGCATCGCGATTCTCAACTGGGAACTTGCCCTGTTCCAGTATTTTTCTTGGTTCCTGGGCAATCGGGACCAGGATTGAAAACATGACATGCTGCTTGATCTCGAAATGGCGTGCAGAGGCAATTCGATTTGTGAAAGCCAGGTAGCGCCACTCAACCAGACATGCCACAAGGCGCGATTGCCGGCGCTTGCTTCGATTTCGTGGTGTCACCCGAAGGCATGCGGGGGAGTTGTGCGCGCTGGCGCACAGAGCCTTACGTAAATGCAGGATAAGGTGGAATCGGTGGCAACAAGCCACGCTCATGGCGCAAATTGCCAACCATCTGCGAGAAGGAAAACATTGATGAACAACATTATCTACATCGTCGGACTGGTCGTAATTGTCCTCGCCGTCTTGTCATTTTTTGGCCTGCGATAAGTTACCGAAACTCGCAAGACTGACTCGCCATTTCGCGTTGAGTCGCATACCGGACGGCTTCCAGCACCAATGGCAACACGCGCTGCCGTCCGCTGCATCGTCTTCGATGCGCTCTGGAATGATCAGATCCAGGCCGCCTTTCGTATCACCCTGCCAATTGATGCCGTCCCACGCCAATGATCGAACCGCTGTTGCTCACTGCCGCCCGTCTATCGACCTTCAATGAAAAGGTTCTGCTGACCAATGCCAGTGGCTTTTTCTTCGAGCGCGACGACCGGCTGTATCTGGTCACCAGCCGCCATGTGCTGTTCGGCAAGACCGCCAGGCACTACCCGACCCGAATCGAGATCGAGCTGCATACCAATGTGGCGAACATTGCCGAATCGACGGGCTTTTCCATTCCGCTGTACCGCGACGGCAAAAGCCTCTGGCGTCACGGCCTCGATGCAGCAGGTGAAATCGACGTCGCCGTCATCGAAATCAACCGTAAGGCCTTCCCCGGGACGGCCGTTTATCGCGCTTTCAGCCCGCAGCATCTGTTAAGCAGCCTCGACCAGGTCGAGGTCGGATCGTCCTTGCTGATCGTCGGCTTCCCGCTCGGCTTCCATGATGCCCTGCACCACACGCCGGTGGTTCGCCACGCCATCATCGCCTCATCGTTCGGCCTGCGTTTTCAGGGTGAAGCCTTCTTTCTGACTGACGCGCGCACCCATCGCGGCAGCAGTGGCGCCCCCGTGGTCATGCGCATTGCGACGACCGATCCGGGGCATGGCGATCTCCCGTGGATGCTGCTCGGCGTGCACTCCGCCCGCTTCGATGTCGGCACTCGGGATCTGGTCGAGGACGAGGCACTGGGCCTGAATGGCGCCTGGTACGCCGACATCCTGCTCAAATTGACGGAGCGCTAGCGGTTTTGGTGTCGTCTTGCGTTTGCAGGCCGACGATGATTTTTTGGTAGGCCTCGGCAAACAGACGCACGCCTTCGATCTGCAGGATTTCACCAACGGCGTCCAGATCGATGCCCAGTTCATTGAGTGCCTGGATGTGGATTTTTGCTTCGTCCAGCCCTTCATTGAGACGATTTGCTGCCTGGCCGTGTCGGCGGAAAGCTGCCAGAGTCGCCTCGGGCAACGTGTTGATGCTTTCCCGACCGATCAGCGCCTCGACATAAAGGACATCGCTGTACGCCAGATTCTTGCTGCCGGTACTCGCCCACAGCGGGGTTTGTGGGCGCAGGCCCGCCAGACGATGCAGCGCGAATTCCGGGCCATGGAAAATCTCCTGGTATCGGCCATGACAGCATTTGGCCAGGGCAATGCCGGCGCGTCCGCTGAGTCTGGCGGCGTGCTGGGTGCCGAGCGCTTCAAGGCGTTTGTCGACCAGGGTATCGACCCGACTGAGAAAGACGCTGCCTACCGAACGCAGGTGCCGGGCCTTGCCACCGCTTTCCAGCCAGCGCAGCGCCCCGCGCAGATAGGCCTGAGCCACGGCCTCATATTGGGCCAATGAAAAGATCAAGGTGACATTGACCGACAGACCCGCGGCGGTCAGTTGCTCGAATGCCTGAATTCCGGCCGGCGTCGCAGGCACCTTGATCAGCAGGTTGTCACGCCCTACGGTCTGCTGCAGGCGGTGAGCCGCGGCAACAGTGCCGTCCGTATCGTCGGCCAGTACCGGCGACACCTCCAGACTGACGTAACCGCTGGCTCCCCGGCTGGCCGCGAAGGCCGGTTTGAGCATGGCACAGGCGGCACGGATGTCGGCGATGACCAGCGATTCGTAGCATGCCTCGGCATCCAGCCCCTCGCCGCGCAGGTGTTCCAGATCGACGCGATAGTAGGGACTGCCGCTGATCGCCTTCTCGAAGATGGCCGGATTGGAGGTTACGCCGTCGACGCCGTCCTCGTTGATCAGGCGTTGCAACCCGCCTTCGCGGAGCAGGGTTCGCGACAGATTGTCGAGCCAGATGTGCTGCCCCAACGCCTTCAATTCAAGCAAGGGGTTATTGTTCATGATCTTGCCTCCGGCCATTGCCAGTCAAGAATCTCCGGCATGTCCTCACCATTTTCGAGGATGTATTGGGCGTGCTCGTTGAGCTTGTCGCGCATCGCCTGCTTGATATGCGCAGCCTGCGCCTGCAGGTTGGGCACCCGGCTGGCGACGTCCATGACCAGATGAAAACGGTCGAGAGTATTGAGGACGACCATGTCGAACGGCGTCGTCGTCGTGCCTTCTTCCTTGTAGCCGCGCACGTGCAGCCGGGCGTGATTGGTCCGCCGGTAAGTCAGCCGATGAATCAGCCAGGGGTAGCCGTGGTAGGCGAAGATGATCGGCTTGTCGGCAGTGAACAGCGAGTCGAATTCGTCGCTGGACAGGCCGTGCGGGTGTTCTTCCTGGGGTTGCAGGGTCATCAAGTCGACGACGTTGATGAAGCGGATTTTCAGGGTCGGCGTCAGGCTATGCAGGATATCGATGGCGGCCAGCATTTCCAGCGTCGGCACATCGCCGGCGGCAGCAAGCACGATGTCCGGCTCGCCCGGCTGATCGTTGCAGGCCCACTCCCAGAGGCCGATGCCGGCGCTGGCGTGGTTGATCGCGGCTTCCATGTCGAGCCATTGCCAGTCGGGTTGCTTGCCGGCGACGATGACATTGACCAGGTTGCGGCTCTTCAGGCAGCGGTCGGTCACATAAAGCAGCGTGTTGGCATCCGGCGGTAGATAGACGCGGATGATGTCGGCCTTCTTGTTGACCACGTGATCGATGAAGCCCGGGTCCTGATGCGAAAAGCCGTTGTGGTCCTGGCGCCAGACGTGCGAGGTAAGCAGGATGTTGAGCGAGGCAATCTGCCGTCGCCAGGGAATCTCGCCGCACATCTTGAGCCACTTGGCGTGCTGGTTGAACATCGAATCGACGATGTGGATGAAGGCTTCGTAGCACGAGAACAGGCCGTGCCGACCGGTCAGCAGATAGCCTTCGAGCCAGCCCTGACAGGCGTGTTCGGACAGAACTTCCATGACCCGGCCATCCGGCGCCAGATGGTCGTCGCCTTCGAAGTGTTCGGCCATCCAGGTCCGGTCGGTCACCTCGAACAAGGCACCGAGCCGATTGGAAGCCGTTTCATCCGGTCCGAAGACGCGGAAGTTGTCCGGGTTCTGACGCATCACGTCGCGCAGGAAGACGCCCATGGCGCGCGTTGCCTCGGCCACCGAACCGCCCGGCGTCGGCACCGCCACGGCGTAATCGCGATAATCGGGCAGACGCAGGTCGCGCAGCAGGGTGCCACCGTTGGCGTGAGGGTTGGCGCCCATGCGCCGTTGGCCGATCGGGGCCAGCGCGGCGATCTCGTCCTTCAGCCGGCCGCCCTTGTCGAACAGCTCGGCCGGCTTGTAGGAGGCCATCCATTCGCCGAGCAGTTGCACGTGTTCCGGCTTGTCCATGTCGCTGAACGGCACCTGATGCGAACGCCAGGAGCCCTCGCTCTGCTTGCCATCGACCGTTTTCGGCCCGGTCCATCCTTTGGGCGAACGCAGGATGATCATCGGCCAGCGCGGCCGGCTCTCGTCACCGCCTTCGCGCGCCTTGCGCTGGATGGCGGCAATGCTGGCCATGGCCGTGTCGACCGCAGCCGCCATCAGCTGGTGCATGGTTTCCGGGTCGTCACCCTCGACAAAGATCGGCTGGTAGCCGTAGCCAACGAACAGACATTCCAGCTCGCTGTGGCTGATGCGGGCCAGTATCGTCGGGTTGGCGATCTTGTAGCCGTTGAGGTGGAGGATGGGCAACACGGCGCCGTCGGTGCGCGGATTCAGGAATTTGTTCGAATGCCAGGAAGTCGCCAGCGGCCCGGTTTCGGCTTCACCATCGCCGACGACGCAGCAGGTGATCAGGTGCGGGTTGTCGAACACGGCACCGTAGGCGTGGAACAGGGCGTAGCCCAGTTCGCCGCCCTCGTGGATCGATCCCGGCGTATCCGGCGAGGCGTGGCTGGGAATGCCACCGGGGAAGGAAAACTGTTTGAACAGCCGGCGCATGCCCTCCTCGTCTTGCGAGATGTCCTGGTAAAACTCGCTGTAGCTGCCCTCCAGCCAGGTATTGGCGACCACCCCCGGGCCCCCGTGGCCGGGGCCGGCGATGAAGATCATGTTCAAGTCGTGCCGCCGGATCGCCCGGTTCATGTGCACGTAAATGAAGTTCAAACCCGGCGTCGTACCCCAGTGCCCGAGCAGGCGCGGCTTGATATCGGCCAGACTGAGCGGCGTTTTGAGCAGCGGGTTGTCGAGCAGGTAGATCTGGCCGACCGACAGGTAGTTAGCGGCCCGCCACCAGGCGTTCATCTGGTCCAGTTCGTCTGGCGCCAGCGGCATGTGGGTGGTCAGCATTGGCTTGTCCTTGATCGTGTTCATTGAGCACCGGCCTTGCGCAGCCGGGCTTGCAGGGCTTCGAGTTCGTCGAGCAGTTGCAGGGCCAGCGCGACGCCGGCCAGATTGACGCCAAGATCGCGTTGCAGCCGGATGGCGACCGTGGCACGCCGCAGATGGGTGCCGGTAAAGCGCCAGCGATGCGGCTCCCGGCCAATCGGTGACAAAACGCCTTCGTCAACCAGTTCGACGATGGTTTCAACCTGCACGGCGCATGCCTGGCAGACTTCGCTGATAGTCAGGTTCGTTTGCTCTTCGAGAATAATTGCGCTCGGTTGCGGCAGCATCTTGTCCATGCTCATGCTCCCAGTCCGGACCGCGGCTTGAAGGATTTGAACTGCTCGGCCATGCTGGCGTAGAAGGCCTGGTCGGCATCGCTTTCAGCCGTCGGCAAAACCACCTGCAAGACCACATAAAAATCGCCCGGCGTGTTGCCGGGAATGCCTTTTCCCTTGAGCCGCAGCTTGCCGCCGGATTTTGAATTTGGCGGAATTTTCAGGCCGACCGTAGCATTTGGCGTCGGCACGCTGACCGTCGCCCCCAGCGCCGCTTCCCATGGCGCCAGCGGCAAATCGAGAAAGACATCGCGCTGCTCGACCCTGAAATGGGCGTGCGGATTGAATGCGATTTCCAGATAGAGATCGCCGGCCTTGCCCTGGCCGATACCCGGTGCCCCCTGCCCGGCCAGACGAATATGCTGCCCGGCGCGAACCCCGCGCGGAATGGTGACGTTGAGCTGATGCGAGCGCATCGTCAGCCGGCCGTTGGCATCCACATCGGGCGTCCCGAGCGTGATGACCCGGGTGGCGCCGCTATAGGCATCGGCCAGGTCGATCATGACCTGGGTGTGCCGGTCCTCGCCACGAGCGTGGAATTCTCGCTGGCCGCGACTTGCGCCAGCAAAGCCACGACCATACAGGGATTCGAAAAAGTCACTGAATTCCTCGGCGCCCTTGCCGTTCGAGCCATTGCCGGAAAACTCGAAGCCGGCGTTCCAGTCCGGTGGTGGCCGGAAATCCTGTCCGGCCTGCCAGTTGGCGCCGAGCCGGTCGTAGGCGGCACGCTTCTCGATATCCTTGAGCACCGCGTTGGCCTCGCCGAGTTCCTTGAAACGCGTTTCTGCCTCCGGATCCTTGCTGACATCCGGATGGTATTTGCGCGCCAGTTGCCGATAGGCGCGCTTGATCTCGTCCTGGGTCGCGTCGCGCGCGACCCCCATGATCTGGTAGTAGTCCTTGAATTCCATCTGGCGCCTTCGCTCAGTCCAGCGTTTTCTCGACAGGAGGCGCTGCGGATTCGGCCGGCTTCGGCGTCACCGGGTTTTCCCAAGCCTCGTTCTGGGCATCGGCCGAGCGAAGAAATATCGGCGTCCAGTGACAGCACCCTGCTTGCGTGGCGAGGCGCCGGGTGGACTTGGGTTGTTCTGGTTCGTCATTCATCTGGGCCTCCGATAGCGGATCAGCGTTGCGCTGTCGCGACGACTATGCAGTCCGTGGGCAAACGATTCCGTGCGCCAGCCAACATAGGCAACGAGCGAAGCTGTGTGCGTTGGCGAACAGAACCCCCGTCCGCCCCGGCGCACCATGCCTGTTCCCCCATTCCTTCGGAGTAGCCTCAAATGACCATCCAATCAAGCGCCACCCGCCTGCTCAACCGCCTGGTGCCGCTGGCAATGTTGCTGGCAGCAGCCAATCTGTACGCCGAATCGCCCATCTCGATTTCCCTGACCGGCGCTGCCGAAGTGCCACCGGTCTCCACCTCGGCGAGCGGCATGGTGAATATCACCGTCCTGCCCAACCGCTCCGTCAGCGGCAATATCGACATTTCGGGCATGACGGCAACGATGGCGCATATCCACGAAGGCGCTGTCGGCAAGAACGGGCAGCCGATCATTACCCTGATCAAAAAGGGCGACAAAGCTTTCGCGGTACCCGCCGACGCAAAATTCAGCGAAGCCCAATACACCAGCTACCTGGCCGGCAACCTGTACGTCAATGTACATAGCGAGGCCTACCCGAACGGCGAGATCCGGGCACAACTGCCGGGCAAGCCGATGCGCATCGCCAACTGAACGAACAGCCAGGAGGTCATCATGAAAAGATCTGCTTCAGCTGTATGGAGCGGCGGCCTTCAGAAAGGCAGCGGAACCATTTCGACGCAAAGCGGGATATTGGACAAGGCCGACTACGGCTTCAAGGACCGCTTCGAAAAAGGACCGGGCACCAACCCGGAAGAGTTGATTGCCGCTGCCCATGCCGGCTGTTTCAGCATGGCCCTGGCGGCGCAACTGGAGAAGGAAGGCATGACACCGGCTCGCCTGCAAACCGAGGCTGCCGTGACGCTGGCAAAAGTCGACGGCGCATTCTCGATCACCGCCATCCATCTCGATCTGAAGGGCCAAGTACCCGGGGCCAGTCAGGCCGACCTGGAACGTGTCGCCAACATCGCCAAACATGAGTGCCCGGTATCAAAACTGTTGAACGCTCCGATCACCCTGTCCGTCAAACTTGAACCCAATGAGGTAATCCCGTGAAAAAACTTGCCGTCTTATTGATTGCGCTTGCCAGCCTCGTATCCGGCTGTGTGGTTTATGACCCAGCCTACAGGGATGGAGATCGGCGCGATGGCCATCCAAATCGCAGCCATGATCGTGACCGCGATGGCGTTCCGGATCGACAGGACTCACGTCCGAACAATCCCAATCGTTACTAGCCAATGAAAACCGCCGAACAGCTGGCCGCGCTGTTCCCCCGCGAAAGCGACATACCCGGCGACTGCCGCATCCTCGCGCCCATCCACCAGCGCGCCATCCTGATCAACGGCGAAATGCGCATCTGGAAGGGCGAGACGCGAACCGTGCATTCGCCGGTCTGCGTGCAGGGCGCCGACGGCACGCTGAGCCATGTCGAACTGGGCAGTGTCCCGGTCACCGGCACCGTCGAGGCCGATGCAGCGTTGGCCGCTGCGGTGAACGCCTACGATCACGGCCGTGGTGCCTGGCCGAACCTGTCGGTGGCCGAGCGCATCGCCTGCGTTGGCGACTTCACCAACCAGATCGTCGCCCGCCGCCGCGAGATCGTGAACCTGATCATGTGGGAGATCGGCAAGAGTCTGGCCGATTCGCAGAAGGAATTCGACCGCACCATCGACTACATCCGCGCCACCGTCGAGGAACTCAAGCGGCTCGACAACAGCAACTCTCGTTTCGAGATCGTCGATGGCACCATCGCCCAGATCCGCCGTTCGCCGGTCGGCATCGCCCTGTGCATGGGGCCGTACAACTACCCGATGAACGAGACTTTCAGCACGCTGATCCCGGCGCTGATCATGGGCAACGTCGTGCTCTTCAAACCGCCGCGCTTCGGCGTGCTGCTCTACTACCCGATGCTGGAAGCCTTCCGCAGCGCCTTCCCGCCCGGCGTCATCAACATCGTCTATGGCCAGGGCCATGTCGTCGTGCCGCACATCATGGGCTCCGGCAAGGTCAATGTGCTGGCCCTGATCGGCTCCTCCGAAGTGGCCGACCAACTCAAGAAATCGCACCCGAAGACCAACCGCCTGCGCGCCATCCTCGGTCTCGGCGCAAAGAACGCGGCGATCATCATGGCTGACGCCGACATCGAGCTGACGGTCAAGGAGTGCATCACCGGTTCACTCTCCTTCAATGGCCAGCGCTGCACGGCGATCAAGATGATCCTCGTGCACCAGTCCATCGCCGAACAGTTCCTCCGGCGCTTCTGCGAAGAAGTCGGCAAGCTGGCCATCGGCATGCCCTGGGAAGCAGGCGTCATGCTGACACCGCTTCCCGAAATGGAAATGGTCGCCTACATGAACGAATGCATCGCCGACGCAGTAAGCAAAGGCGCCAAGGTGATCAACCCCGGCGGCGGCACCACGGTCGAGACCCTGTTCTATCCAGCCGTGCTCTTTCCGGTCAAGGAAGGCATGAAGCTCTACCGCGAGGAACAGTTCGGCCCGATCATCCCGGTCGCCAGCTTCGAAGACATCGAAACACCGCTCGATTACGTCATCACCTCCGACCATGGCCAGCAGGTCAGCATCTTCGGCAGCGACCCGGGGCAGATCGCCTCGCTGGTCGACACCCTGGTCAATCAGGTATGCCGGGTCAATATCAACTGCCAGTGCCAGCGCGGCCCGGACGTCTTTCCCTTCGTCGGGCGCAAGGATTCGGCCGAAGGCACCCTGTCTGTTCACGACGCCCTGCGCGCCTTCTCGATCCGCACCATGGTCGCTGCCAAGCAGACCGAGGCATCGAAAAAGCTGCTTGATGCCATCGTTCTCGGCAACAAATCCAATTTCATCAATACCCACTTCATTCTCTGAGGCCGGCGAGGCTTGGAAACAAGCCGGGTTCCCCGTTACCCAGCATAAAACCAGCGGAGACAGGCATGAGCACAGCAGATATCGGCGTCATTGGCCTCGGTGTAATGGGCGTCAACCTGGCGCTCAACCTCAGCGACAAGGGCTTCCGCCTCAGCGTCTATAACCGCACGACGGCCGTAACCACGGAATTCATAGCCGCCCACGGCCAGAAGCGGGCCATTTCGGCGGCCGGCAGCCCCGAACAGCTGATCAGCCAGCTGACCCAGCCACGCATCATCCTGTTGATGGTCACCGCCGGGCGGGCGGTCGATGCCGTCATCGGACAACTGCTTCCGGGGCTTGAACCGGGCGATATCCTGATCGATGGCGGCAACTCCAATTACCAGGACAGCAAGCGGCGCTGCCGTGAACTGGCGACCAAGGGCATTCATTTCGTCGGCATGGGCATCTCCGGCGGCGAAGAAGGTGCCCGCCATGGCCCCTCGCTGATGCCGGGCGGTGCAGCTGCGGCCTGGCCGACCATTCGTGACATGTTCCAGGCCATCGCCGCCCGGGTCGATGACGTGCCGTGCTGCCAGTGGCTGGGCGATAGCGGAGCCGGCCATTACGTCAAGATGGTGCACAACGGCATCGAATACGGCGACATGCAGCTGATCGCCGAAGTCTGCCATCTGATGCAGCACGCCCTCGGCATGAGTCACGACGAGATGGCCGACACCTTCGCCGAATGGAATGCCGGCCGTCTCGAATCCTACCTGATCGACATCACCAGCCGCATCCTGCGCCAGCGCGACACGGACGGCAGCCCGCTGGTCGACAACATCCTCGACCGCGCCGGACAGAAAGGCACAGGGGTCTGGACGGCGCAGGACGCGCTCGACCATGCCGTGCCGCTGACCCTGATCGGCGAGGCGGTGCATGCCCGGATGCTGTCGGCGCGCAAAGCCGAGCGCGTGGCGGCCGCCGCCCTGCTCGGCAGCACCCCAGTGACGATGGCGGCATCGGATCGCGCCGATTTCCTCGCCGCCCTCCACGACGCGCTCTATGCCGCCAAGCTGGTTTCCTACGCGCAAGGTTTCATGCTGATGCAGGCGGCGGCCGAAGCCGAGGGCTGGGTGCTGCCCTACGGCGAAATCGCCTTGCTCTGGCGCGCCGGCTGCATCATCCGCAGCCGCTTCCTGGGCGACATCAAGACCAGCTTTTCCCGCACCCCGGTTCCCCCCAGCCTGCTCCAGGACCCATTCTTCGTTGCCGAGATCAAGGCTGCCGAAGCCGGCTGGCGCCAGGCCGTGACACTCGCTGTCGGCTGCGGTGTCGCCGCCCCTGCCCTCTCCTCAGCGCTTGCCTTCTACGATGGTTACCGCTGCGCTAACGGTTCGGCCAATATCATCCAGGCGCAGCGCGATTTCTTCGGCGCCCATTCCTACCAGCGCACCGACCGCGATGGCTCGGAAAACTTCCACACCCGCTGGCTGGGCGACGGGGTCGAGGAGAAACTGCCATGAGTTGTGCCACCGAATCACACGCCTACGTGATCTTCGGGGCGACGGGCAATCTGGCGATGGCCAAGCTCCTGCCCGCCTTGTACCAGTTGCACAGCCTCGGGAATCTGGCGCCAGACGTCCGCATTCTCGGTTGCGGCCGGACACAGTACGCACAGGATGGCTGGCGCGACGAGATACGAAAGCATCTGGAAGCTTCCGACGCTGCGCTGCTGGAGAGCTTTCTCCTGCGTATCGACTATCTTGCCGGCAACCTCGAAGACGCCGCCTTCTATCAGGCGCTGAACGCCTGGATGGGGGCCAGCGAATGCGGCAACAACGTGATTTTCTACCTCTCGGTCAGTCCCGAGCTGTACGTGCCGATCACCGTCGGGTTGGCGCAGGCCGGCTTGCTAACCGAGCGTACAGGCTGGCGACGGATGGTGATCGAAAAGCCCTTCGGCCACGACCTGCAATCGGCCCGCGACCTGCAGCACGAACTCAATACGCGCCTGGACGAAGAGCAGATCTACCGCATCGATCACTACGTCGGCAAGGAATCCGTGCAGAACCTGCTGGTCTTGCGTTTTGCCAACATGATTCTGGAACCCCTGTGGAACCGCCATTACATCGACCACGTCCAGATCACGCATGCCGAAACCATCGGCCTGGACGGGCGAGCCAATTACTACGACCGGCATGGCGGCGCGACGCGCGACATGATCCAGAGCCATCTGCTGCAGGTTCTCGCCTTGCTGGCGATGGAGCCGCCGGTCTCGCTGGAGGCCGAAGCGCTGCGCGATGAAAAGGTCAAGGTGCTGCGCTCGATTCGCCCGCTTGAGCTACCGCAACTGGCCACTCACGCAGTGCGCGCCCAGTATGCCGGCTATCAGCAGGAAGCCGGCGTTGCCGCCGGCAGCCATACGGAGACTTATGCGGCGCTCAAGCTCTATGTGGACAACTGGCGCTGGCGCGATGTCCCCTTTTATCTGCGTACCGGCAAGCGCCTCAAGGAACGGCGCTCGATGGTTGCCGTGCGTTTCCGCGAGCCGCCGATGCAGCTCTTTCAGGGTACGGGTGCCTCCGCCGTGCATCCAAACTGGCTGCTGATCGGCATTCAGCCGGACGATGTGGTGCAAATGGAAATATCGGCCAAGGTACCCGGCCAGGAAACACGCACTCGTCAGATCTCGATGGATGCGTCGGTCGGCAATCCCGGCGAACGCAAGGCCGACGCTTACGAAGACCTGCTGATGGACGTCATTCAGTGTAATCGCTCGCTCTTCCTGCGCTATGACGAAGTCAAGGCGGCGTGGAATGTGGTCGATCCGGTCATGCGCGGCTGGGCCGATGACGAGCGCCCGCCATTGCAGTATCCGGTCGGCAGCTGGGGACCGAAAGCTGCAGAGCAGATATTTGGTCAGGCTGATCGGGAATGGCGGCAGTCACTCAGCTGCAACAGTAAATCTGAGGGCGAATTCTGATGTTGCCAGTCAACAGCAAAATATTGCCAAATCCGGAAGATGTCGCCGCTCATGCTTGCCGCATCATCATTGCCGAAGCCGAGTCAGCGCTTCGTGAGCGTCAGGTATTTCGCATCGTCCTGGCCGGTGGCGGCACACCGCAACGGACCTATGAAATGCTGGCCGGGATGGTTCAGGACTGGGATGCCTGGGAAATATTCTGGAGTGATGAACGCTGCCTGCCCGCCGACCATGCCGAGCGAAATTCACGCATGGCTGATCGCGTCTGGCTTTCACGCGTGGCGATTCCGTCCCGACAAGTCCACACTATTCCAGCCGAACTTGGTTCCGTACGGGCAGCCGCCGAGTATTCCAGACTGGTTGTCGAACGGCAGCCTTTCGATTTGGTACTGCTCGGCATGGGAAGCGATGGGCACACCGCCAGTCTGTTTTCGACGAACGGCGACCGCGTTGCGCCAGTGATTGCCGTGCACTGTGCGCCAAAGCCGCCAAGCGAACGTGTCAGCATGAATTTTCAGACTTTGCGCGCCTGCCGCAAGCAATTGGTATTGGTCACCGGGGCAGACAAATCAGCTACCGTGCTCGCCTGGCAACAAGACACCGACCTGCCGATTGCGCATGCCACGCGCAACGATGCCTGCCTGCTGGCCGATGCTGAAGCGGGCCAGTCAGCGAATTTCGTGGCGGCGGTTCTTTGAACTCGATCGCCGACTCTTGACTACCTGCCGGCGGGCATAAAGTGACATCAATGGCGTTACCGAAACCCCGTGCAGGACAATCGAGGCAGCGACCGCCGCCAGGGTGATGTTGATTGCCTGATCGGCCAAGGCACCGGAAAGGCCGTGATTCAGCGCAAACATCAAGTAATAGATCGAGCCAATGCCGCGAATGCCGAACCAGGCGATCAGCAGGCGCTGGTCGCCTGACACCGAAGCACCGAGCAGTCCCAGATATACGGATAGCGGTCGCAAGACGAAGAACAGAAGCGCAATGAAAAGAATCGTTGTCAGATCGACACTGATGTAAGCCAGCATTGCACCGACGGCGAGGACGATGACCAGTTCGGCAATGCGTTCGAGTTGCTCGTTGAAACCGCGTACCGCCTGCATCATGTAGGCCCCCGCGAGGTTGGGATGGGTGGCCACGGCCAGATGCGCCTCCTTGTCCTGCAGACCGGCCGTGCCTTCCTCCGGCGCTTGCTGACTACGGGAGCGTTCCTTGACGCGCTGCAAGGCGAGACCGGCGGCGAAGACGGCAAGAAAGCCGTATGTCGAGGCCAGTGTCGCCACACCGAAGGCTAGCGCGACCAGCCCGAGCGCCAGAAATTCGTCTAGCCCGACGGCCTCCTGATGCCGCGTTCGCAAATAGACCACCAGCCGGCCGATCATCGTGCCCAGCAGGCCACCGAGAAACAAGCCGCCCACCAACGCCCAGAGCACGTCGATGACCAGCCAACGCCAGCCCCACGTTCCGAGTTCGTGAATACCGAGCAGGCCAAGGCCAAGCATGACGAAGGGGAAAGCGGCGCCGTCATTGAACCCGCCCTCGCCACTCAGGCTGAATCGCAGGCGGTCGCGGTCGAAAGGTTCATCGACCTGGACATCGGATGCCAGCACGGGATCGGTCGGCGCCAGAATGCCACCCAGCAGAATCGCTGCACCGATTGGCATGCCGAGCAAAAAGAAACCGGCTAGCGCAATGAGGCAGACGACCAGCGTCATTGAGATAAACGCCAGCCGCAGGGGCAAGCGCCAGTGACGACTGGAGAACGGCAGACCCAGTTTCAAGCCGACCGAAAACAATGAAATCAGCACCGCAACTTCAGCCACCCGCTCAAGGATGCCAGAGACGAGATGCGGATCAACGGTCATGAATGCAAAACCACCAGTCCCCAGCGTGTAGCCGACCGCCAGATAGAACATGGATGCACTAACCGGCAGTCGCTTCATCAGCGAACCGGCCAGCGCCATGGTGATCAGGAGAGCGCCGATGACCAGTGCCCAAATTGAAAATGACATTGCAATCGCCTCCTGTTGCAGTGGAAATGAAATCAAGCGATCACATGAGGGAAGCCTTCACGAACTATCTATTGCCATGCCGCCTTGTTCCGTTCGCCAACGCATATAGGGCCAAGCGTTTCCCAATGTGCGCTGTCGCACAGAACCGAGCGGCAGTTGCTGACATGATCTTCGCGACGCGTTCAAGGAGAAATGACGATGAAAAAGATCAGTATTCTGGGAATCGTGGGCAGCCTGCGCCAAGGATCCTACAACCGTTTCGCCCTGCAGGCCGCGCAGGAGTTGATGCCGGACGATGCAACGCTGAAGGTGGTCGATCTCCACGGCATTCCGGTTTTCAATCAGGACGATGAGCTGGCCCCACCGGTGGCCGTGCTTGAATTCAAGCAGAAGATTCTCGCCGCCGATGCCATCCTGTTCGCGACCCCGGAGTACAACTATTCGTTGCCCGGCGGCTTGAAGAATGCAATTGACTGGGCGTCTAGGCCTTATGGCCAAAGTGCCTGGCAGGGCAAGACAGCAGCCATCTTGGGGGCTTCCGTGGGCAATTTCGGTACTGCCCGCGCCCAATACGATCTGCGAAAAATCCTCGTTTCGCTCGACATGCCGGTCGTCGTCCAGCCGGAAGTCATGATCGGCAACGCAGCCGAGCGGTTTGACCAGAACGGCGTCCTGACCGACGAACGAACCCGTCAACTCATCAAGAAACTGTTGAGCACGCTGGTGCAACTGGAAAATTCGGCGCGCCGGGCAAGAGCGGGTTGAGTGGCTAGTCGATTACGCTGAGAGCAGCTTTGGAGGCGGCATGGCCGAATATCATCTGCTGACGATCTGGCGCATCAAGGCGCCGCTGCCAACGGTGTACGAGGCCATTCACGACTCCCTGCGCTGGCCGGAGTGGTGGCCGGGGGCAGAAACCGTCGAGCAGACTGCAGCCGGTGGCAGCGATGGCATCGACAGCATACGGCGCTACTGCTGGCAGGGCGACCTGCCCTACCCGGTGGTTTTCGAAGTCCGCGCTACACGGATCGAAGCACTGGTCGCCATCGAGGGACGCGCCCGGGGCGACCTTGAAGGGACTGGCCACTGGCGGTTCGCCCAGCATGGCGAGATCAGCGTCGTTGAATACGAATGGCATGTCCGTAGTGCTCGCTGGTGGATGAATCTGCTCGCCCCGCTAGCCCGCTCGATGTTCATTCGCAACCATATCCGGATCATGAAACAGGGGGGCGACGGTCTGGCGCGACGGCTCGATGCGACGCTGCTTGACCAGAAAAATATCGACCTGATGGCTGAAAATGGCGTAGCCATGCCGATTCCCGGGCACTTGCGGGAAGGCGGGCGAATCAATCCACAAGTTTTGGCGATGGTCGGCATTGCTGCCGGCACCCTGGCCACCATTGCCCAGATTGCCCTGTGGCGACTGGCCGGCATGCCCATCCTGGAAACCCTTTTTCGCGATGCCCGCCTGACGGCGGCCCTGCTCATGGGGCCCGATGTACTGCCGCCACCGGCAACCGGCCAGTGGGACATCCTGCTTGTTGCCACCCTGATCCACTTTGCGCTGTCCATCGGCTACGCGCTGCTTCCCGCCCTGCTCGCCGCTCGCCTGGCTGCCGGGCCGGCCATCGTGGCCGGCGCCCTGTACGGTATGGGGATTTACGTCGTCAATCTGTATGGGTTTACGCTGCTTTTTCCGTGGTTCTCGGTCGCCCGTGATTGGGTGACGCTGCTCACCCATCTCGTCTTCGGCGTGGCGCTGAGCCTTGGCTGCTGGTGGTTTGCCCAGGGCGACAGGAAAGCGAAACCGATGGTGTCACGCGAGGTTCCGTCGACTTAGGGATGCCCCTTGCCAATTATTGGGCCGTCACCCGCCAAACCACATTTCCGACATCGTCGGCCACCAGCAGGTCACCGCGCCGGTCGAGCGCCACCCCGACCGGCCGGCCATAGGCCCGGCCTTGCTGATCGAGAAATCCGGTCAGCACATCGACCGGCAGATCGCCATTGGGTTTCCCGCCGGCGAAAGGCACGAAGATCACCTTGTAACCGCTGTGCGGCCGGCGATTCCATGAGCCGTGCTGACCGATGAACATGCCGTTGGAGAAGCGGGCCGGCAGGGTCGTGCCCACGGAAGCAGCCAAACCGAGGGACGCGGTGTGCGGCCCAAGCGCGTAATCGGGGACAATCGCCGCGGCGACCAGATCGGGGCGTTGCGGACTGACCCGCGTGTCGACATGCTGGCCGAAGTAGCTGTACGGCCAGCCATAGAAACCGCCGTCACGCACCGAGGTCAGGTAATCGGGAACTAGATCGCTGCCCAGTTCGTCGCGCTCGTTGACGACTGTCCACAGCACCCCGCTCTGCTTTTCCCAGGCTAGGCCATTCGGATTGCGTAGCCCGCCGGCAAAAATCCGGTGCGCACCGCTCCGGATATCGACTTCCCAGATCGCTGCACGCCCAACCTCCACCGCCATCCCGTACTCGGCGACATTGCTGTTCGAGCCGACCGTCACGTAGAGCTTGCTTCCATCCAGGCTGGCAATCAGATTCTTGGTCCAGTGGTGATTGATCGGACCCGCCGGCAGCGCCACCACTTTGCGGCCTGGCACGGTGATGCGCGTGTCGCCGGTCGAATAGGGAAAACGCAGCACGGCATCGGCGTTGGCCACATAAAGATCATTGCCCACCAAAGTCATGCCGAACGGGGAATTCAGGCCTTCCAGCAGCACCGAGCGAAATTCGGCCACCCCGTCACCATCGCTGTCCCGCAACAGGGTGATACGGTTGGCGCTGGTCACACCGGCCCCTGCCCGCTTGGTCATCAAACCGGTCACCCAGGCCTTGATGCCCCGTGATTCGTCGGGCTTGGCGGGGGCATTGGTCTCCGCCACCAGCACATCGCCATTGGGCAACACATACAGCCAGCGTGGATGCGTCAGTTCGCCGGCAAACGCGGCGACCCTGGTACCCGGTGCCGCGATCGGCTTGCTGCCGACCGGCCAGCCGATCGCCGGCGCGATGTTGGCCGTTGGTATCGTTGTCAGCACCGGTGGCGGCAAGGTCGGCCGTAGCCCGCTGCCGGCAGAGACCGGCAGCGTTGCCATTTCGCCGCAGGCGGCGAGCGACAGCGAGGCCAAACCGGCAAACCAGCTCATTGCATGAAACTGTTTCATGTTTTTTGCCCCTCCTGGCCGAAACACAGGCAACCCGGACTCAGACTGTGCTGACAGCATCCTTGAACTCGCCGACGGCAGCCTTGATGACTTCCCGTGCCATTTCCGTCTCCTGCTCCGTATTGGTCTGGACCACCAGCACGACCTGACCACTGGCGATGGCATCGCGGACGAGATCGGAAAGCCATCCATCCTTGTGTTCAACGCCGGTGTTGGCGCCGGCTGCAGCGCCGACAAAGGCACCCAGGCTGGCGCCCCAGCCCAGCATGACCAGCGGCGCCACCAATGGGCTGGCAACAAACAGGCTGACGCTACCCGCCACCAATGCAAGTTGGGCAAGGGCACCGATACCGGTACCCACTGCCGTACCAATGGCGTCGTCGACCAGCACATTGGTCAGCACCTCACTGCTTTCCCCCTTGATTTCGGTAACGGCAGGGCCCGATTCGGCATCGAAAATCTGCAACTGTGAGCGCGGCAGTCCGCCTGAGACGAGACGTGATAGTGCACCTTCCGCCTCTGCACGGTGAGCAAAGAAACCTGATACGTGATGGCAATATTTGTCCATGGTTGTTCTCCTTTGGGTAATCCGTAGGTTACGGATGACAACACAGGCTAGCCCAACCCATCGTCCGTATCTGTGCGCCGTCACACCCAAAAGCCCGCGGAAACTGGCTGCGATGAATCCTCTATGTGCGTCACCAGACAGAAGACCATTGTCATTCAAGACAGAATGCGCACGGGTGTTCAGTTCCCCGTCTCTACATGAACACCTTTTGTACTTTGCCCCGGACGGCTTGGCCGTTCCGGGCATTTTTTCCCGATCATCGAGCCCGGATGCCTGCGCGTGCTATTGCGCAGACCGGACTGAACGAGGGTTGGGACGACTTGCCGGAAATCCACCTGCCCGGCGATTTGCAATTTGGCCAAAATTTCTTGCTGACCGTGGAAACGCCGAAAAAAATCCCGGCCTTTTGGGAGCCGGGACAAAGGCAAATCCGCCATGCGTCATCAAACAAGTCTGGGTGAGGAAATACTGGATTCCGGATCAATCGCCGAATCAACAGCCAGCGACAACGCCGCCGTCGCTAGCGTTCGCCAGTGTGCGTTTTATTGAGCACGTCGGTTTCCTGAGCTGTCTTGTGTAGCGATTTTTCTGACAGCTTGGGCGAATCGCCAAAAAATGACTGCCAATCCAGATCGGACAAACGCAACACTTCCATCTCGGCGCTTCTCCGGTCGACAATGTGGCGCCGGTCGAAATGGCCGGTTGGCAAGGCGGAGTCAAACTGGCGTCTTTCCTGGTGTCCGCGATGGTTGTCTACAACATCCATGTTGCTCTCCTTGGTAACCTCTCCGACATGAACTGGCCAGAACGGCTTGGCTCTTCCAACGGGCACACCTCGACACGGAAGAACTGGTCCACCTTGTGAATTTCGGCGCCGATGTCTTCCTGGGGTTTCAGCGACATCAGGACAAGCTGGGAATTTCTCGCCGTGTACAAGACGCGGCGGAATGAATCGCCCCGGCTTTACTAGACACTCTGTAGCCGGTTGAAATACTGGTTTTCGAACTCTACCGGAGAAACGTCGTTTGCATAGCCGTGGCGGCGTTTCGGGTTGTAGAACATTTCGAT